>JABLTK010108017.1_pt1 | contig 129698 bp, 111 predicted proteins | sample 7160131 | NCBI WGS metagenome assembly JABLTK01 (sample SAMN14651221, study PRJNA627086) | human gut metagenome | isolation source: feces | host: Homo sapiens | reverse complement strand
TATTCGTCCGGAGTTTGACGGTCTCAGAATTGAGCCGTGTCTTTCGGCGGATATTAAGGAATGTAATATTACAAGAAAGTACCGAGGTACGGTTTATAATATAAAGGTGGTTAACAACAACACCGGAAAGTTGGTCGTTACGGCGGATAACGGAGCTGTTGACGGAAATATTGTATTGTCCGACAAAGAAGTATGTAATGTAACTGTTAATATGTAATGATTAAAAAAACGGCTTATACGTGAGATAAGCCGTTTTTTTGATGTCAATATTCTCATCAGCCTGCCGGCCAGCCGAATTGTCTGCCGCCCATGAGGTGGAAGTGAAGATGAAGTACGCTCTGACCGGCATTTTGTCCGCAGTTGTTTACTACGCGGTAGCCGTCCTCGGCAATGCCAAGTTCCTTCGCGATTTGGGGAATTTTCTCCCAAATGTGCGCAACATATTTGATATTATCTGCATTTAAGGCGTTTGCACTGTCAATATGCGCTTTCGGAACAATTACAATATGCTCCGGCGCCTGCGGTTCAATATCGCGGAATGCAAGCATCATATCGTCCTCATATACCTTTGTTGAGGGGATTTCTCCGGCAATTATTTTGCAGAATAAGCAATTATCCATTATACTGCCTCCTTTTTACTTTATCATTTCGGTTACGATGTCGTCCACCTTTGCAAGAGCGTCGTCAATCTTTAATGCGTCCTTGCCGCCGCCCTGTGCCATATCCGGCTTACCGCCGCCTTTTCCGCCGCAGATTTCGGTTACTGCCTTAATAATCTTTCCACAGTGAACTCCGGCGCTGACAGCCTCTTTTGATGCCATTGCAACAAATGTGATTTTATCGTCCGTGTTTGCGGCAAGTACGATAACGCCGTTTGTCATCTGTTCCTTTGCACGGTCGGCAAGCGTTTTCATTTCGTTTACACTGAGCCCGTCCACCTGGCTTGTCATAAGATTTACCTTTTCCAGATGCCTAATTCCTGCCATCATGTTCTTTGTACGCATTGCGGCAATTCTGGAAGTAAATTCTTCTAACTTTTTGTTAAGCTCTTTCAGCTCGTCCATTACCGATACAGCCTTTTTATCAAGCACATGAACCTGGTTGGTTTTTAATGCGGAAGCAGTTTCCGTAATAATTCTGTCCTGCTCGTCTATATATTCCAGGACGCCTTTTCCGGTAACGGCTTCGATACGTCTTACTCCGGCAGCAACGCCGCTTTCCGAAACAAGCTTAAACAATCCGCACTGTGCGGTATTTGTAAGATGCGTACCGCCGCAGAACTCTATGCTGTAATCACCCATTGCGACGACTCTTACCACATCACCATATTTTTCGCCGAACTGTGCTTCTGCACCGAGCTTTTTAGCTTCGGCAATAGGCAGCTCCTGAACGGTTATCGGCAGACAGTCGAGGATTGCTTTGTTTACCTTGTCTTCGGTTTCTTTAAGCTGCTGTGATGTCATTGCCTCGAAATGCGAGAAGTCAAAACGCAGTCTTGAATCCGTAACAAGCGAGCCTGCCTGTGCAACGTGTGCGCCGAGAACTTCTTTTAATGCCTTGTGCAGTAAATGAGTTGCGCTGTGATTTCTGCTGACAGCCATTCTGTTTTCTTTGCATACAGTGAGCGTAACCTCTTGTGAAAGCTCAAATGTACCCTCTGTTACAGTTACTTCGTGAAGGTAAATGCCGTCACCGGTCTTTTTTGTGTATTTAACTTCTGCTTTTGCGTTGTTTGACGTAATTAAACCGATGTCGCCTGCCTGACCACCCATTTCAGCATAGAACGGGGTAGAGAAGGTGACAATTATTCCGTCCTCACCCTCTGTTATTTCAGATGATACTTCGCCTACCGCAACGATTCCGGCAATTTTGCTTTCGTCCGAAAGCTTGTTATAGCCTGTAAATACTGTTGCGCCGTTTACATTTTCAAAGTCGTAGCTTTCTTCTGCATCCCAGCTCGAACCGTCTTTTCTTGCCGCCTTTGCGGTTGATTTCTGTTCGTCCATTGCCTTGTTAAATCCGTCAATATCAACGTCAAGACCTTGTTCCTGTGCCATTTCGACAGTTAAGTCAAGCGGAAAACCATAGGTGTCGTGAAGCTTAAAGGCTTCATCTCCGGTAAGGGTTGAGCGGTTGTTTTTCTTTGCGTCGGCTATATAATCGTTAAGAACGGCAAGACCGTTATCAATTGTAGCGTCAAAACGTTCCTCTTCCTTTTTAATGATTTTCTTAATATATTCGCGTTTTTCTTCAAGCTCGGGGTATGCCGATTTTGAAGTTTCTATAACGGTGTCGGCAACCTCAAACAGGAATTGTCTGTCTATATTTAAAAGCTTGCCGTGACGCGCCGCACGTCTTAAAAGACGTCTTAAAACATATCCGCGGCCCTCATTTGAAGGAATAACTCCGTCAGAAATCATCATAACGGTGCTTCTGATATGGTCAGTGATTACTCTTAAAGATACGTCTGTTTTTTCGTATTCCTTATAATGAACGCCCGCGATTTTGCTTATATGGCGCATAACGTCCTGAACTGTGTCAACCTCAAAAAGATTATCCACATCCTGTATTGCAACCGCCAGTCTTTCAAGCCCCATTCCGGTGTCGATATTGGGCTTGGGCAGGGGATTGTAATTTCCGTCCTCATCCTTGTCAAACTGCGTGAATACGAGATTCCAGACCTCCATGTATCTGTCGCAGTCACAGCCTACGCCGCAGTCGGGACTGCCGCAGCCGTATTCCTCGCCGCGGTCAAAGTAAATCTCCGAGCACGGACCGCACGGACCTGTGCCATGTTCCCAAAAGTTATCCTCTTTGCCAAGTTTTACGATTCTTTCGGGGGCTACGCCTACTTCATTTATCCAAATATTCTTTGCTTCGTCATCGTTTTCGTAAACAGAGACCCAAAGCTTGTCCGCCGGGATTTCCATAACCTTGGTAAGAAATTCCCATGCCCATGCAGTGGCTTCGTGCTTGAAGTAATCTCCGAAAGAAAAATTACCCAGCATTTCAAAGAACGTACCGTGTCTGGCGGTTTTTCCTACGCGCTCAATATCAGGCGTGCGTATACATTTCTGGCAGGTGGTTACTCTGTGACGGGGCGGTTCTTCTGCTCCGGTGAACCATTTTTTCATCGGCGCCATGCCGGAATTTATCAGCAAAAGGCTTGCATCGTTTTTCGGAACAAGCGGAAAGCTTCCGAGTCTTAAACAGCCTTTGGATTCAAAAAAACTCAGGAATCTTTCGCGTATCTCATTTACACCAACGCTTTTCATCATTAAATTCTTCCTTTCTGTATTTAAAGCTATAAATATACAAATACACCATTATATTATTATATAAAATTCCGTGTATCATGTCAAGGTTTTTGAAGTAAAAAGTTTTGTCGAATTTCTCTGTAGTTGTTAAATATATGTTACATCATATTTTGAAAGATTCTTCATTCGAGTTGCATTTGGGGATAAATCAAAAGAACTATCAAAAGTGGAATATGAACGGCTGTTGATTGCAGCAAAGGATAAGAATATTTAATGCAGACAATAGCAAGTACGGGATTGAGGGTATCCGAAATAAAATATGTAACCTGTGAAGCTGTCAGGCAAGGACAAGCGGTTATAGACTGCAAAGGAAAGATAAGACAAATATTTTTACCGAAAAAGCTATGTCAAATGTTAAAGAAATACATTAAATCCCGAAACATAAAAAGCGGCTCGGTATTCATTACGAAAAGCGGCAAACCTCTTGACCGCTGTGCAATATGGAAAATGCTGAAGGATTTGTGTGAAAGCGCCGGTGTATCAAAAGACAAGGTGTTCCCTCACAATTTCAGACATTTGTTTGCACGGACATTTTACAGTTTGCAAAAGGATATAGTGCGTCTTGCCGATATATTTGATCATTTCTCGGTTAATATTACAGGGATTTATACAATGGGAACATGGAACATCTGCCGCAGAAAAGTACAGAAATCAGGACTTTTACATTGCTGAAAAATTCGTCGATTTAACCAAACACAACATAATGGGAATTATGTGGCAAAACTTCAGAAAGGTGCATAAAAAATAAAACGTTCGTTTAATTTTAACGAGCGTTTGCTATAATTTTTGTGTATAGTTTTCAGGCCAATGATTTTTGGCTATAAATCGTTGGTCTGATTTTGTATGTTTTGAATTTATACAAAACGCCGAATTTTAGGCATAGTGATTGACAAACTTTAAAAAAAGTGCTACAATTTGAGTGTATTTATATTAGTATTTTAGGCTTGATAAAATCGGAATGATTTGGAACATAAATCAATGGCAAATGATGAAAAACAGATATGCAGCTCATGTGCTGAGGGTGCATACCGGCTAAAATTTGATCTTAATGAGGTTTTTTACCCTAAAATATCCTTATTGCACGATGGTAAGTGTTCGGCATACCGCGAGATATAATAAAATTTGATTTTCTGAAAAATACGAATGATTGAGAGATTTGATATGGTAATTAAGGAGATTCGGAGCAGTATAAATAATTCTACTCAAACAGCAAACACGATTATTTTTAAGAGGAAATTTTTATACAACTTTATAAAACGAGCGTTTGACATTATAGCTTCCCTGATGGCTCTTACTATTCTTGCAGCGCCTATCATCATCATTGCAGTGCTGGTAAAGATTGACTCGCCCGGCAAAATTATTTATAAGCAAGAACGGTTAACAAAAAACGGTAAGCCGTTCATGCTTTATAAGTTTCGCACAATGTGTCAGGATGCAGAAAAAGACGGGGCAAAATGGGCTGACGAAAATGATAGCCGCGTAACACGAGTCGGACACTATTTGCGTGCATTCAGATTGGATGAAATATTACAATTTGTCAATTCGTTAAAAGGTGATATTTCTATCGTAGGTCCCCGGCCGGAAAGAGAAATTTTTCACAATGAATTTTGTAAAGATATTGAAAACTGGGACAAACGGCTTTTGGTAAAAGGCGGAATAACAGGTTTAGCACAGGTCAGCGGCGGATATGACTTATCCGCTTCCGAGAAGCTGGTTTATGATTTGGAGTACATAGAAAAACGCTCGCTATGGTTAGACTTTGTAATTTTATGTAAAACAGTATTGGTTGTGTTGAATCATAACGGGGCGAGGTGAAATTAGAATGAAATATCTTTTGATTATGACAACCTCTGAAAATGTTATGAATTTCAGAAGCAGTATGATTAAATTTTTATTAGAAAAAGGTCACAGCGTTAGCGTGATCGCTCACGATTCTGTAAGAGAAGCAGATATTAAAAAGCTTGGCGTTCGATTTTATTGTGTTTCACAGGATAATCGAGGGTTAAATCCGTTTTTGATAGTGACTTATTATAAAAAACTGACCGAAATCATAAAAAACGAAGCTCCCGACGTATTGCTTACATATCAGCTAAAACCGAACATATTCGGGGTTTTGGCAGGAAGTAAAAACAAAGTAAAAAATATTCACGCTATGGTCGAAGGACTGGGCGATGTTTACACAAAAACCGGAATTAAGTGGGGATTGATTCGCGTTGTTATTAATACTCTTTACCGAATTTCATTCGATAAAGTAGATGGCGTGTTTTTTCTGAATAATGACGACAAAGAAGAATTTACCGAACGAAAGTTAGTCGATGTGTCAAAATGCACCATAATTCACGGTATTGGTGTGGATTTGAAAAGGTTCTCTTTTTCAGACGTAAAAAACACCCGAAAATTTATCATGGTTGCTCGTATGCTCGAAACAAAAGGTGTTTATGAATATTGTAAATGCGCAAGGCTTGTAAAAAACAAATATCCCGATGCTGTTTTTGGATATTTGGGAGATGAAGGAACAATAAAAATTTCTGACATTCAGGAATATATAGATGACGGCAGTATTGAATATTACGGAACAACGAAAGATGTTCGTCCTTATTTGGAAGATGTATTATTACTATTATTATCAAGTTATAGAGAAGGCTGCCCTGCCTCTATAATGGAGGCTGAAGCTGTCGGACGAGCTGTTATTACAAGCAATAGTGTCGGCTGTAAAGATACTGTTGTTGACGGCTACAATGGATTTGTTGTGGATAAATATGATTATAAGGCAATGGCAGAAAAAGTAATTTGGTGCATAGAGCATCCTGAAAAGACAATGCAGATGTGTAAAAATGCACGTACTTTTGCCGAGGAGCATTTTGACGCTGAAAAAATAAATGAAATAATATATGAATGTGTTTGTTAAGGGGTGTTTATTTTGGATATGATGCGGTAAATGAGGTAGAGAAAGCTATTAGTTGTTATTCTCCGGATATTATAATGTATCCCAAATTATGCCTGTACTCCGCAGAACTCATATATTCCGGCGATTGTTTGATGTGTTTTGCTAAGTTGATATAGTCGTTAATTTCATTTATACAATCGTCCATCAAGACAACTATACGCGTATCTTATAGGATACATAAATATTCAAACAACAATGAATATTTATGCAGACGTGAGAAAAGATGATGAAAACGTTAATGAAATAGTTAAAGTTGTTTAGAATTGGGAAATTTTGCAATATCAAGAAAAATTGGAATATAGTAGGTTCAAATCCTACGCTCATAAAGAAGTAAAAAATAAGGGTAGGGGAACAAAATTCCTCTACCTTTTTAAGACTAAGATATAAGACGTTTGTATTCCTCTTTTAACATTCCCTGTATATCATTGAGCATTATCGGAAATTCCACAAAACCTTTTGCATAGTACGAAAGTTCATACGGCGGAAAGAAAATCACCAGATTTCCGTCTGAAATATAAAAGTTTTCATCTGATGTTACCTTTGGATGTTCCCATAAGTCGCTGTATTTTTCTTTGTTTTTTTCGAGCATAATATCAATCAGCCGATTTAGTTCATTCTTATAATCTTCTGTGCAAAAAAGCTCAGGCAAAAGGATTACTTTTTCAGCAGAGGCATCAATGTTTCTCGGATACCACGTGGCAGAACCGTGCGCTCCGCCGGTGTAAACGTAATGCTCCTCTATGATGCTTATAAAATCGTTGCCGTTGTTTTTTATGTATTGTTTTATATTAAGTACGCAGCGATTGCCCATGCGAAGCTTGTCGGAGGACGAAGCTGCAAGCGTATCAAAGGAAACCAACGCTCCGTTTATATCTTTTTCTATTGAGTTGTTCATTGATTTTTCAAATTCCCGGTTTTTAAGTCCCGAAAGGCGCACGGTTTCCGCGTATGCTGCGGAAATGTCGGTTTCGTATTCGCTTGATGTAATCTTGATGTCCGCTGTACGGTTCAGGGCACAGGCGGTAAGCAGCAGTGCACAAATAAACGGAATAAGGATTTTTTTCATATTAATCTCCATTCTGCCGCCGGTAGCAGCATAAATATAACGTGAAAATAAACATTCAGGCTGCCGGCAGATAAAATCTGCGACAGCCCTGTACTTATGCTTAAAGCGCCGTTTGTTTTGAATTATTTTCCCAAATTAAAGAATTATACATATAAGACCGCCGCTTCCCTCATTAATAATTCTTTGCAGCGTCTCGCGGAGCTTGTTGCGCGATTCGTTAGGCATACGGGAAAGCTTGTTGTGCAAACCTTCATTAACCAGCTCATATAGTGATTTGCCGAAAATATTCGACTCCCATATTTTTGCGGGATCTGCTTCAAACTCATTTAACAAATAGTGTACCAGTTCCTCACTCTGCTTTTCCGTGCCTACAATCGGACTTACCACTGTTTCGATGTCTGCGCGCATCATATGTATAGACGGTGCGCTTGCACGGAGTCTGACGCCGAAGCGGCCTCCTTGCTTGACGATTTTCGGTTCGTCAAGCGTAAGTTCGTCGGTAGACGGCGAGACGATTCCATAGCCTTTTTCACGGACTTCATGCAGCGCATAGGAAATTTTATCATATTCTTTTTTCATCTTTCCAAGCTCTGCCATGAGCGTTATAAGACTTTCTTCATCACTTATCTCGAATCCGGATTGTTCTCCGAGAACTTGATAGAATAATGACCTTGGGAGTGCAATCTTCATTTTTACCGTACCTTGACCAAGATCAATTCCCTCTGTGTCAGCACTTCCGATAAACCGACAGCCGGAAAGTGCAGTGCACAGACGACGTGTATCGCGTATTTTATATATATCCTGCATATTTTCTATCACTGCCGTATATATATCGGATTTGAGCTGATGTTCCGGCGGCAGCGCTTCAAGCCAGGCAGGAACATCGATATTGATTTCACTTAACGGAAATTCAAACAGCACCGTTTCAATGATATTATGAATATCCCCGGGCGAAAGATGCTCACAGTTCACAGCAACTACCGGAACATCATACTTTTCGCTAAGCTCATTTTTCAGCTCGGTTGCTGCGGCGGACTCGGGCGATGTGGAGTTCAGCACGATAATGAACGGTTTATTTATGGCTTTCAATTCGTCTATTACCCGCGTTTCTGCGTCTACGTAATCAGCACGGTCAAGTTCTGTAATTGTGCCGTCGGTAGTAACCACAAGTCCTATTGTAGAATGCTCCGTGATTACTTTTTTTGTACCAAGCTCCGCAGCTTCATTAAAAGCAATGGGATAATCGAACCACGGTGTCTTTACCATTCGAGGTTCTCCGTCCTCGGAATATCCGAGAGAGTTTTTTACAATATATCCCACGCAGTCTATCATGCGCACCTTCATATGCGCATTGTCACCAAGTGATATATCGACTGCTTCGTTTGGGATAAACTTCGGTTCGGTAGTCATGATCGTGCGGCCTGCTGCAGACTGCGGCAGTTCGTCGCGTGCACGCTCCGCCTGATATGTATTTCCGATATTCGGAATAACAAGCATATCCATAAACTTTTTAATGAATGTTGATTTGCCGGTTCTGACGGGGCCGACTACGCCTATGTATACGTCGCCGCCGTTTCGCTCTGCAATGTCACTGTAAATATTGTATTCTTCCACTGATTTTTCCTCCTTTAAGTCCGGCAAATGGATTTTGCCTGTACTAATATGTTATATGTATATGCGCCGTAATGGAAAGTATGAATAAAGAAAAATTGATGTTTTACCGAATATTTTTTATTTTTACAGGAAAAATACCTATAAAGGCGGTGACTGTTTTGAACCAAATTAAACTAAAAAATGATTTTTACAAACGATGCGGAGTTGGGAGTAATCATCTTGTTTTTTCGAAGGTTGGAGCGTTGTGTACGTTGCTCGGTCACAAAGAATTAAAAAATTCGGAATTTCTTTCATGCACACTTTCAATGTCAGTGCAAACCGCTGCACACAGAGTAGACAGCGGTATAATAAAAATCGAGGATAATCGTTCCGGTGCATACAGCGCATTTTGTCTTAACAGCCTTATTCCGGACAAGAGTACAATATACAAAATAGTGTCACGTTTTTCTGATATGCGGTCTTTCGGAGCGGAAATACTCTATGACAGCGCTTTGCCGCAGGGAGTAGGGGAGATTTCTTTTAATGCGGCAATCCTTAATTCTTTACTTAAACTTGCAGATATTGAAAAGGATATTGCGACAAAAGCCGCAATGTGTGCAGGAGGACAAAATATTGCTCCGTATACTGCCGTATTTTCAGCAAAAAAAGGTTACTGTTCAATAGTGTGTGACACTCGTCATGAATTGTTTCCGCTGCCGATAACCGGATATAAAATCCTCTTGATACAAACTGAAACTTCAAAAGATGAATTTATAAGGGCGTCACAAAAGGCTTTTTATGTAATTCGCCGACATTTTCCGCACGTCACCTCGTTTTCTGCAATTACTCCCGATATTTTGGAGGAATGTAGTAAATATCTGCGAACTGCCGACATAAAATATCTGTGGCATATAATTTCGGAAAACGCTCGTATTGAAAATGCGCGAAAATGTTTAAAAAGCTGCCTGATAAGCCGCTTTGCGGAAATTGTAAACGCATCGCAGACCTCGCTTGAATCCTGCCGTGCGGTAAATGCGGAGAGACAGTTTATAGCAAATATACTGCGTTCACTTGACGGTTGTCTTTGCGCCAGACAGGAAGATAATACCATTGCGGCGATAGTTTATGAAAATGCGGTTGACAGCATTATTAATAATCTGCGTTTTTCGTTTACTGCGCGTTTTGGATATGAACCGTTGTTTTATGTAGCCGATACCTGTGACACAAACTAAAAGGGGCTGAAAAATTTCAACCCCATAAAATGTGTTATTCGTTTGTCGGTATAGGAGGCATCATATCAGTAAACAAATTTTTTAATTCATCTATCGTTTCAGCTTTTTCCCAGCAGCTCATTCCCGATTTCCAAACAAGACTGTCAGGAAAAAATTGTCCGGAAACAGCCATTTGACGCAGAATATCCGTATTAAACGGCCCTGCCGCCTGACCGTTTATCACCACGTTATATGAGGAAACGGGGAGGGGCGGAGGGACAACTCCGGATTGCGGAAGGGAATTGCTGCCGGACATGGCATTGTTTATTGTGCCGGCAAGATTTTGACCGACAGTGCCGCCGACAGCCATTCCTGCCATCATTGCCGCCATGTTAAAGCCGCTGCCGGATAGATTCACATCGCCTGCACCGTTAGACCCCATTTTTCCTAATGCGTCAGCTCCGGCTGTGCCGACCTCTGCTTGCTTTTCAATCTGATATGCTCCGATGTTTGCTGTTTGCGTGGCTTTATGCTGTGCATACTGACCTTCCTCACGCTGTATTCTTAAAGATTCCTCGTAATTTTCCATGTCTATGCGCTGCTTGTCGGTTATATTTTTTATCTTTGCCTTTGTTTCGGCATCGACTGCGGCTGTTACGGTATCTTTTGTGATACGCATAAGTTCCTTATAGCCTGCACTGCTTTTGTCAAGCTCTATTGCGCCAATGTCAATTCCGGACACTGTAACACCGAAATGCTCACCGAGTCTTTTGGCGGCATCGTATTCAATTGTATCATTTATTAACCCTGTTTTACTTTCAATCTGCACCAACGGAATATTATTGGCGGCAGGGGCGTTTGCAACTGTATCTTTTACATAGCGTGACACTGCATCGCGGATTTGCTTTTTAAAATCATCAAGGCTAAAATTAGTCAGTCTGCGTAATACATTTTTTGAATCTTTTCAAAGACAGGATCATCAGGAAATGATATTTCTGCCTTATGATATAATTGTTCCATTTTGGCAACCCAGGCATTGCTGATTGCATAACCGATGCTTGCACCGGATAGAAAGCTTGTGTTGGCGTATTGCCGATTAATCAGAGTTTTTTTGGATAAACTGACATCTATATTGGCTATTGCAAGCGTAATAAATTCAAAAACGTCATCGACTGTGTTGGGGATAGGGTAATTTTTTATCAGCTCAAGCTTTTTCAAATCAGCTTTATCGGCGGGAAAATACATACCGAATATACCGCCGCCGCTGGTTTTTCGGGTATTTGCTGAGAAATCGAGGTCATTTGAGCGTGTGCTTTGATGAATGCGTTTTTCAGACCGGAAAGCTCAGACGCAAAGTCTGATATTACCGATTTTTCAGCAGAATCCCTTTTGTGTGAGGACTGATTTTTATTTTCCGATTTGTGTTTTTCTGCGGGGGGTTCAACAAGCGGTTCGGTTTTGCCGGTTACAGCTTGATTTATTCTGTTTATCCACACCGGAATTTCTTTTCTTGTCGATTTGGGAAATATGTAACGTTCTCTTTTGCCTTTTGTATACAGTATCTGAAAAGCTGTATCGCCGAAGTCCAGAGAAACCTCCATTATCTGAGCTTGTCCGTCTACGACTTTTATATCTGTTAAAGGTATTTTCTTTGCGACTTTCTCGGATTTAAACAAACCTATGCTTTTATCGATAACGCAAATTAAATTTTTATTTGTCAGCAGGAGTTCATCTATTTCCGTTTCCTCATCAATTTCGCCGTAAAAAAGAATTAAATCGCAACTTCTTGATGTTTTTATAACTGCTGTGATGAAAACAAACAAAAAATATACGTCTTAAAAGCGGACTTTTAAGACGTATATTTTTTTGTTTTAGAATTTATTTCTTTTTACATATGTTGTATGCAGAAGCTTGTGAGCTTTTTCCTTGCCGGGGGCTTCAAAGAAATCATCATACAAAGCCTTTACAACGGGGCTTAAATGTGATTTTCTGTATTCAAGCTTTTCGTCAGCGTCGTAGAGCGCTTTTGCACGAAGCGTCTTTAAATCAACACTGTTTCTTACGCTGTCGCTCTGGAGCGGCTGACCACCGCCGTTGATGCAGCCGCCGGGGCAAGCCATGATTTCAACGAAATCATAATGCTTTTCACCGGATTTTATTGATTCCAATACAGCACGTGCGTTTGCAAGTCCGGAAGCAACGGCAACATTAAGAGTTTTGCCGCCGAGAGTATAAGAAGCCTCTTTAATTCCGGCAGTACCGCGTACTTCCTTGAACTCGATAATATTTGCTGTGCCGTCGAGAACATCGGCAGCAGTTCTTAATGCAGCTTCCATAACGCCGCCTGTTGCGCCGAAGATTGCGCCGGCGCCTGTGGCAATTTCAAACGGATCGTCAAATTTAGCATCTTCAAGCTTTACAAAATCCATACCTGCGCGCTTAATCATTCTTGAAAGCTCGCGTGTCGTAAGCGAAACGTCAACATCGTCAAAGCCTAATTCCTGCTGTTCCTCACGGGTACACTCAAATTTCTTTGCAGTACAGGGAATAACACTGACAACAAACAAATCTTTCGGGTCAATACCATTTTTCTGAGCATAGTATGACTTTAACAGCGCACCGAACATCTGCTGCGGTGATTTACAAGTCGAAAGATTGGGGATAAAGTCAGGATAATAATGCTCAACAAACTTAACCCAACCCGGACAGCAGCTTGTAAACATCGGCATAGTGTCGTTGTTCTTGATTCTTTCAATCAGCTCGGTAGCCTCCTCCATGATTGTGAGGTCGGCTGTTACATCCATATTAAATACTCTGTCAAAGCCGAGGTTTTTCATCGAAGCAACCATTTTGCCTTCAACATTCGTACCAATCGGCATATCAAAGCATTCGCCGAGAGTTGCGCGTATTGACGGAGCAGTAAACGCAATAACTGTTTTTGACGGGTCTGAAATTGCATTGAATACGTCGTCAACATTGCTCTTTTCTGTCAAAGCGCCTACCGGACAGGCAACGATACACTGACCACAGCCCACACAGGCAGAATCACCGAGCGGTTTTTCAAACGCACAGTCAATATGTGTGTTATAACCTCTTTCAATTTCGCCGATGGCGCCTATTCCCTGAATCTTGCTGCACGCAGCCGTACAGCGTCGGCAAAGAATACATTTGTTGTTATCGCGTACAAGATACGGTGATGAATCATCAATTTCGTATCTGGGTTCTTCGGCATCAAATCTGTCCTCGTCGACCGCATAGTCAAGAGCGAGCTTTTGGAGCTCACAGTTTGTACTGCGAGAGCAGGAAAGACATTTTTTATTATGTGTTGAAAGAATAAGCTCGATTGTGCTTTTTCTTGATGCTCTTACCGCCGGAGTATCTGTAAACACCTCCATGCCCTCCTCGGCAGGGTACACGCAGGAAGCGATAAGTCCGCGTCTGCCCTTAACCTCAACAACGCATACACGACAGGAACCGATGCAGTTTACATCTTTTAAATAACAAAGTGACGGAATTTCAACGTTAGCCTCCTTTGCAGCCTGAAGGATTGTATAACCCTCCGGTACGGAAACGCCGATACCGTTAATTTTTAAGTTTACCATTTATGTGTCCTCCCTTATTTCTTGACAATTGCGCCGAACTTACAGTTAGAAATACAAGCGCCGCACTTGATACACTTATTCTGGTCGATTGTGTGCGGAGTCTTGACCGCGCCCGAAATAGCGTCAACGGGGCAGTTACGTGCGCAAAGAGTACAACCCTTACATTTGTCGGCATCAATCTCATATTTGAGAAGCTTTTTACATACGCCTGCCGGACAGGTTTTGTCCTTAACGTGAGCTGTATATTCATCGCCGAAATAGTGCATTGTCGAAATTACGGGGTTGGCAGCTGTCTGACCGAGTGCGCAAAGCGATGTGGATTTCATGTACTGACACAATTCTTTAATCTTATCAATATCCTCGGGTGTGCCCTGACCTCTTGTTATCTTTTCTATATACTGATAAAGTCTCTTAGTGCCGATACGGCAGGGAGTACACTTACCGCATGATTCGTCAACCGTAAATTCAAGGAAGAATTTAGCAATGTCAACCATACAGGTATCCTCGTCCATAACGATAAGTCCGCCTGAACCCATCATTGAACCAAGCTGAATAAGATTTTCGTAATCAATCGGAACGTCGATATGTTCAGCCGGAATACATCCGCCTGACGGGCCGCCTGTCTGAGCAGCCTTGAATTTTTTGCCGTTCGGAACGCCACCGCCTATTTCTTCGACGATTTCGCGCAGCGTTGTACCCATGGGAACTTCAACAAGACCTACATTTGTAATCTTACCGCCCAAAGCAAATACCTTTGTACCCTTTGAGGTTTCCGTACCCATTCCGGCAAACCAGTCCGCACCTTTTAAAATAATCTGGCAGATGTTTGCGTATGTTTCGACGTTATTAAGAATAGTCGGTTTTTCAAACAGACCTTTGATTGCGGGGAACGGGGGACGCGGACGAGGTTCGCCTCTGTGACCTTCAATTGAAGTCATAAGAGCGGTTTCCTCACCGCAGACAAACGCACCTGCGCCCAAACGCAGCTCAATATCAAATGAGAAGTCTGTTCCGAATATATTTTTACCCAGAACGCCGTATTCCTTTGCCTGTGCTATTGCGATTTTAAGTCTGTCAACCGCTACGGGGTATTCGGCACGGACATAGATATAACCTTTGTCAGCGCCTATTGTATAGCCGGCAATGGCCATTGCTTCGAGTACCGAATGAGGGTCGCCTTCGAGGATTGAACGATCCATAAATGCGCCGGGGTCGCCTTCGTCGGCGTTACAACAGACGTATTTCTGATCGCTTACGGAAGCTTTTGCAAATGCCCATTTTCTTCCTGTGGGGAAACCGCCGCCGCCTCTGCCGCGAAGTCCTGATTTAAGCATTGTATCAATAACATCGTCGGGGGTCATTTCGGTAAGAACCTTAGCCAATGCCTGATAACCGTCCGTTGCAATATATTCTTCAATTTTTTCAGGGTCTATAACACCGCAGTTTCTCAATGCGACACGAAGCTGCTTTCTGTAAAAGTCTGTTTCGTCAAGAGCCTTAATTGTGCCGTCGTCGCAGACTGTCTGTTCATAAAGAAATTCCTTTACGACATTTCCGCCTTTAAGATGTTCCTGAACAATCTGCGGAATATGCTCGGGAGTAACTCTTGCATAGAATGAGCCTTCCGGGTAAACTATCATAATAGGACCTAACGAACAAAGACCGAAACAGCCTGTCCTTACGATATGTACGTCATTTTCGAGTCCGTTTGATTTGATTTCGTTCTCAAGAACTTCAAGAATTTTTTTACTTCCCGATGAGGTACAGCCCGTACCTCCGCAGACAAGCACCTGGCGCTTAAAGCCGCAGCCGCCTGCATCTCCGCCGTGACAGCGCATTTTAACAAGATCGGACATTTTGTCGCGAATCTGATTTAATTCTTTGATTGTAAGCATTTATATCTCCTCCCCTTATTTCCTGTATTTGGCAAGTATGTCGTCTAACTGGTCAACCGTCAATCTGCCGTAAACGTCCTCGTCAATCAGCATAACGGGAGCAAGTCCGCACGCGCCTACGCATCGACAGGCGTCAAGCGAGAATAAACCGTCCGGCGTACATTCTCCGACTTTAATTCCGAGACGTTCTTCAAGACCGGCAAGGATTTTATCGGCGCCTTTTACATAACAGGCTGTACCGAGACAGATACTTATGCGGTGTTCTCCTTTGGGATTTAATGAAAATTGCGAATAAAACGTTGCAACGCCGTAAACTTCGCTTAAAGAAATATTGAGCTCGTCGGCGATTATTGACTGGACTTCAATAGGGAGATAACCGTAAATCGATTGTGCCTTCTGTAAAACAGGCATAAGCGCACCGCGCTCGGTCTTTTCCGTCATAATAAAGTCCCGCAGTTCTTTTTCCTGTGCTTGTGTTCCTTTGAAAGGAATTGCAGGTTCTTTGTACATTAGTTTTCCTCCTTCGGCTGTCATTATAATTAAAAAGCTTATAAAAGCTCTCAAATAGCCTATGCTAATATTATAACACAACTATATCATTATTTATATGGTTTTTTTGTCAGTTTTTTAACAAATTTTTTGGTGAATCTGTATATTGTTTTTTTGATGAATTTGTATACTGTGCCCAAATAAAGGGAAAAACGGGACTGCTGCAATAAACAACAGTCCCGGAGAGATTACTTTTTAATTGATTAGCAGATACCCTGCTGCATCATAGCAGTTGCAACCTTCATGAAGCCTGCAATGTTAGCGCCTGCAACGAGGTCTAATCTGCCGCCCTTTGTAAGGTTGTATTCTTTAGCTGCCGAAGTAGCCGCATTGTAAATTGAAACCATAATTCCGTGAAGCTTTTCATCAACTTCTTCAAATGTCCATGAAAGTCTCTGTGAGTTCTGGCTCATTTCGAGAGCTGATGTAGCGACGCCGCCGGCATTTGAAGCCTTGCCCGGTACGAAATAAACTCCGTTTTCCTGTAAGTAAGCGGTTGCTTCAAGAGTTGTAGGCATATTAGCGCCCTCTGCAACGATAGCAGTGCCGTTTGCAGCAAGCGCCTTTGCGTCATCGAGGAGAAGCTCGTTCTGCGTAGCGCACGGTAAAGCAACATCGCACTTAACAGCCTGCCAAAGTCCTGCGCCTTCAACATATTTTGCTGACGGATGAGTTTCGGCATATTCTTTAATTCTTCCTCTTCTTACTTCCTTGATTTCTCTTACAGCGTCAAGGTCAATTCCGTTTTCATCTATAACATAGCCATTCGAATCCGACATTGTAATAACCTTTGCGCCTAACTGCTGGCACTTCTGGCAGGCATATATTGCAACGTTTCCCGCACCCGAGATAGCAACTGTCTTGCCCTCAAATGATGTACCCATTTCTTTAAGCATTTCTTCTGTAAAGTAAACAAGTCCGTAACCGGTAGCTTCCGTTCTTGCGAGCGAACCGCCCCATGCAAGCCCTTTACCTGTCAAAACGCCCTCATAAACGTTTTTAAGTCTCTTATACTGACCGAACATAAAACCGATTTCTCTTGCGCCTGTTCCGATGTCACCTGCCGGAACGTCTGTATCAGCGCCGATGTGACGTGTTAATTCTGTCATAAAGCTCTGGCAAAAACGCATAACTTCCATATCCGACTTACCCTTGGGGTCAAAGTCGCTGCCGCCCTTGCCGCCGCCGATAGGAAGCGTTGTAAGGCTGTTTTTGAAAATCTGTTCAAAGCCGAGGAACTTAATAACGCCGAGATTTACCGACGGATGAAGTCTCAAGCCGCCCTTGTAGGGCCCGATTGCCGAATTGAACTGAACTCTGTATCCTCTGTTTACCTGAACCTTGCCGTTGTCGTCTACCCAGGGAACTCTGAACATTACTACTCTTTCGGGCTCAACGAGTCTTTCGAGAAGGGAAGCCTCTTCGAACTCGGGGTGCGCGTCAAGCGCAGGCTGAATTGTTTCCAATACTTCTGTTGCAGCCTGGATAAATTCAGGCTCCGAAGCATGGTTCTTTTTTAATTCTTCTAAAACTCTTTCACCGTATTTCATGAAAAAAACCTCCTGAAAATTCTTTGTTATGAAATCCACTGAATATTTTACCACTCTTATTTACTGTCTGTCAAGAGTATTTTAGTTAAAAAAGTGTTAAAAAATGTTGAACAAAAATACTTTGCGGCATATGTCAAGTATCTGCGCCGTTGTTAGAGGAAGGTAACTTTATGAGAATAAAAAAATATTTTTTTTGTTGTATTTTTCGGGAAAATATTGTATAATAAGCATATATAAATTATAATGGAGCAGATTTTGAAATGAGAATGAGAAAAAAGAAAAACTGTGCCGAAAGAATGGAAAGGTGCAGTGAAATCTGGATAAAAAATCCGCAGGAGTATAAAGGGAAGTGGGGAGAGCTTTTCAAAAACGGCAATCCCATACATATTGAAATAGGGTGCGGAAAGGGAAATTTTGTGGTCGGAATGGCAAAAAAATATCCCGATATTAATTTTATCGCAATCGAAAAGGTTGAGGACGTTATCGTAATGGCGATGGAAAAGGCTGTCGCAGCAGAACTTGAAAACGTACTTTTTACCGATATGGACGCAGAAAGGATCGAAGATTTCTTTGAATACGGCGAGATTGAGAGGATATACCTTAACTTTTCCGACCCGTGGAAAAAGAATAAGCAGGCAAAACGCAGACTTACGCATAAAAACTTTTTGGACAAGTACAAAAAGACGCTTCGGTACGGTGATTATATATGGTTTAAAACCGACAACAGAAAGCTGTTTGAATTTTCACTAAATTCGTTTGCGCAGGAGAATTTCAAGCTTGAAAACATAACGCTTGATTTGCATAATTCGGATTTTAAGGATAATGTCGTGACAGAATATGAACAGAGATTTCTGGACGAGGGAATGCCGATATACAGGCTTGAGGCCGTTAACCTCGGCTGGGAGGACAACAGGAAAATCAAGGGAGGACTGAAAATGTTTAATGCAAATAAGGTAAAAGACGAATGTGTGGAATGGATAAGAGATTTTTTTGACAAAAACGGCAAAGGCTGCAATGCGGTTGTCGGAATATCGGGAGGAAAGGACAGCTCCGTTACTGCCGCATTATGTGCGGAGGCGCTCGGAAAGGAAAGAGTCATAGGCGTGCTTATGCCGTACGGCGAGCAGTCGGATATAGATTGCTCACACCTTTTGGTAAATCATCTCGGAATAAAAAATTATACGATAAATGTAAAAGACGCGATTGACGGGGTTTTAAATCAGTTCCCGAAAGATTTGGAAATAAATCCGCAGACAAGAATAAATCTTCCGCCGAGAATACGTATGGCGGCGGTATATGCCGTTTCGCAGAGCTGCAACGGCAGAGTGGCGAATACCTGCAATCTGTCGGAGGATTGGGTAGGGTATGCTACAAGATACGGCGACGGTGCGGGGGATTTTTCGCCGCTGTCGATGCTTACGGTTACCGAAGTCAAGGCGATAGGCAGAATTTTGGGACTTCCCGAAGAATTGGTTGAAAAACCGCCGATTGACGGACTTTGCGGAAAAACAGACGAAGATAATCTGGGATTTACTTATGCGGTACTTGACAGATATATCCGTACCGGTGAAATCGATGATGAAAAAACAAAGGCGCGTATTGATGAAATGCACCGGAATAATTTGTTTAAATTGCAGCTGATGCCGCATTTTGAACCGGAAATATAAAAAAACAGAGACTGTAAAAAGTTTTTTCGACTCCTTTAAGGGGATAGGAAAAATGTTTCAGAACGGACAAACTGAACCCGACGGCGTATGTATATACTCCGAGTGGTTCAGTTTGTTCGTAGCAAAAAGGCATTTTAATTAAGAAAAATCGAATAAAATACGATTTTTAACAAAATATAAAATTTTATTGTTTTTAATGCGTTCTATTTATCATAAAATTTGCCTTTTTGCGGTCTGGACTTTTTTTACATCCCCTATTTTTGAAATAAAATTCCTTTTGCTTTAAGTTCACAGGCGTCTTTGTAGCTTTCGGGAGTGCCTATGTCGATGCGTACGGCATCAAACTTATATGCGTAAACATCTTTTCTGCCGATAAGCCACGGAATGAAATTTCCAGGGGCATCGGGATTGTTTCCGGTGTCGAGATATTCGGCGATAAGCGGAACGGTATCTTTTTTATAAAGATAAAACGGCGGAACTCCGAGATTGCTTTTAGGATTTTGAGGCTTTTCTTCAAAATCCGTAACCTTGTCGTTTTCGTCTGTCAGAATAACGCCCATTGAATGTAAATCGTTTTCATCGGCGATGGGATGCGCGCAAATCATATCGGCAGACTTTTCCTTGTATGCGCCGACAAAATCATTAAGCGAAAAACCGAAAATGTTATCGCTTGCCATTACGAGTATCTCGTCATCTATTTTTTTGCTGTCTATTGCAAATCTTAAATCGCCTATTGCGCCCAAACGGTTGGAATTATCCGTTGTGCCGTCGTTTAAGATCGTTATTCTGCCGCTTTGCAAATGATTGTTTGCCCAGTCACAGAAAACGCCGTAAAAACGCGCATTCGTGACTACATATACGTTTTCAACCTCGGGCACTTCAAAAATCTTGTCGGTAATCATATCGATAATTGTTTCGTCACCGAGCTTTAAAAGCGCCTTTGGGAGATTTTTTGTCAGCGGATAAAGCCTTGTTGCGTAGCCTGCCGCCAGTAATATACACTGCATATTAAAAACCTCCTGAATTAAAGAGGGGTGTCTGAAAATCAACACCCCATGACCTAATATTTATTTATCAAGCTTTGAAACCAACGCTTCAATCTTATTTACCGGATTAAGCAGCTGCGATATTGTATCGTCATGGTTTAAAGTATCGATAAGCAGCGATACATATTTTGACATATCAACCTCGCAGTACCACGCTCTTTGTTTAAGACCGGGATTTCTGTATATAAGGTTTGTCGTGAATATTTTATCGATTATACCGTCTGCATACGCATCATCAAATACGCCCAGACCGTTGCAGAACAAGCCGAATGACGTAAAAACGAAAATTCTTTTTGCACCCTGCTTTTTAAGATTTGTCGCAACGTCAATCATTGATTCGCCGGAAGAAATCATATCGTCAACGATGATAACGTCCTTGCCGTTAACCTCACGGCCGAGGTATTCATGAGCAACTATAGGGTTTTTGCCGTTTACGATTCTCGAATAATCACGGCGTTTGTAGAACATACCCAAATCAAGCTTGAGCACCGAGCTGTAGTACATACATCTGGACATTCCGCCCTCATCCGGTGAAATCACGATTGTATTTGTTTTGTCAAGACGAATATCGGGAACAGACCTTACAAGCGCCTTTATCATCTGGTATGTCGGCTGAACATCATCAAATCCCGAAAGCGGAATTGCATTGGAAATGCGCGGATCGTGCGCGTCGAAAGTAATTATATTCGATACTCCCATGTTCACAAGTTCCTGTAACATCAGCGCCGCGTCAAGAGATTCACGTCCGGCTCTTCTGTGCTGTCTGCCTTCATAAAGCATCGGCATTACAACCGTAACTCGTCTTGCCTTACCGCCCATTGCCGCAATAACTCTTTTCAGATCCTGGAAATGGTCATCGGGACTCATGCGGTTTTCTACTCCGTACATCTTATATGTAACGCCGTAGTTAAAGCAGTCACATATAATGTACACATCATGACCTCTTACTGTTTCGTCAATAACGCATTTTGCTTCGCCTGTGCCGAAACGAGGGCAGGTTACGTGCGCTACATAGGTTTCCGCATTCTCATAATCGCGGAAGCGTTTGAGGTAGTCGTTGATTTTTGCCGTGATTTCTTCACAGCCTTTCATACTGATAATCGACAGCTTGCCGACTATCGGAGTACTGTCGCTTAAAGAATTGTTCATTGATTGTTTCTCCTTCTTTATAACGTTTGTGTTATAAACATTTATCTTACAATACAAATATAACATATTCCGCCTTTTTTTTCAAGTGACATTATCCCCTTAATTTGTACAAAATTCGTCGAAGTTTTTAGACATTTATACGATATATCGGTTTATGCCTTGATTTTTCGGAGCATTTCGGACACCGTCAGACCATTTACTGGGTTTTTTGCATACGGCGCTATCTGTGCGAGTGGTTCAAGTACAAATGTTCTGTTTTCTGCCTCGGTATGCGGAATTTTCAGATCTCTTGTATTTATAATTTCTTCATTGTATAAAATTATGTCCAAATCAAGCGTTCGCGGTCCCCAGTGAATTGTGCGTATGCGATTGGCGCTGTTTTCAATTTCGTGAAGCTTATCCAAAAGTTCAAAAGGCGAGTAAAGCGTTTTGATCTCAATGCAGGCGTTAAGAAAATCGTCCTGCTCGATGCCGCCGACAGGTTCTGTTACGATATAATCCGAAACTTGAGTGACAAAGCATTTTTCGTCCTCATTAAGAGCCTTTATCGCCCTGTCAAGATATGCCTTTTTATTGCCCATATTTGAACCGAGTGCGATATATGCGGTGCTGCGGCGGCGTTCTATCGACACAGCGGCATAGTCAAGCGGCAGACCTATCGGCGCCCACGGTTTTTTTACAGTTAATCTTACGGATTCGGCAGATTTGTACTTTTTCAGTATCATTTCAGCGGTATGTTCAGCCGCTGCCTCTATAAGCGAAAATGTATTGATGGCATTAAAGCTTGTTATGTCGGCGCAGATTGCGGCATAGTTAAGCGTATCGTCTATGCTGTCGGTTGTTCCGGCTTTTTTTATATCCGTTTCGATTTCGGCGGAAAAAATAAATTTCTGACCGAGTGAATTTTCCTCCGGCAAAACGCCGTGCTTTGCAAATACGCAAAGATTTTCTATAATAATTTTATCCATAAAACCCCCTCCTTAAACAGCGGAAAATTTAAGCGCCTCCGCCATTTTTACCGCGCGAAAGTTTTCTTTTACATCATGTACGCGTACGAACAGACAGCCGCTTAAGACAGCATATACGGTTGTGACAAGCGTTCCCTCAACGCGTTCGGAACTGGGCAAATCAAGCGTAAGTCCTATCATGGATTTTCTTGACGTACCGAGAAGAACGGGATAGCCGAGTGGTGTCAGGGTGTCAAGACGTGAGGTAAGAAGAAGATTTTCTTCAAGGCTTTTTGCAAAGCCTATGCCGGGGTCGAGTATTATTTTATCATCGGAAATTCCCGCGCTTTTTGCAAGAGAAATACTCTCCGTTAAATCCTCTGCCACATCTTTTAAAAAATCGGTATATTGAGCGTTTTCTCTGTTGTGCATAAGACAGCATACAGCATTGTGACGTTTTACGGTTTCCGCCATATATTTGTCATATTTAAAACCCCATATGTCGTTCAGCAAATCGGCTCCGGCGCTTAAAGCCGCCTCTGCGACTTTGCTTTTGTATGTGTCTGCCGATATGGGAATATCAAAGCGGCTTCGTATTGCTTCTATGACGGGGACAATACGGCTGATTTCCTCGTCGTCGGAAATTTTTGTATATCCCGGACGTGTGGATTCGCCGCCGACATCAATTATTGCCGCACCGTCTTTAATCATTTGCTCCGTGTGGCGGAGCGCCTTGTCGAGACTGTTCCATTTTCCGCCGTCCGAAAACGAATCCGGTGTTACATTAAGTATTCCCATTATATAAGTGTGATTTTTAAATTCTTTTCCATGTATTATCATAAGTACCTCTATACAGTTATCATATTGTTTCTTTTATTTTCCGCCCAGTAGCAGTTTTTTTGCGCCTTGCACATAAAACACGCTCTCGAAAGCTTGTCGGCGCGGTAAAGTATATCGCAAAGTCCGTTTTTTCCGCCGCTGCGGTGGGAAAGTACGGCATTTTTTACAAGTGCGGTTTCAGCTTCCGAAAAACCGCAATCGCGCATGATTGTTTCTGCTGCCTCGGCGCTTGCTTCATGGTGCGGCTTTTTGCCGTATCTGCCTATGTCGTGCAGCAAAGCGGCGGCGTAAATTATTTCTTTGTCTATATCCGCCTTTTCTTCAAGGCACAGAATGTATGCGATTCTTGCTGTATCAAGCGAATGTTCCGTACCGTGCAGACAAAAAATTCTGTCCTTTTCCGCATCGTTTATGTTTTTTAAAAGCTTTTGATACAGCGGATGATTGTATATTTTACGGCAGCGTTCCATTACAGCACACCTCCGATAAACGAAAGAAACGACAGCGAACCAAAGCATACCACTGCGTCGCAGCTTTCTTTTTCGCAGATTTTAACCGCATCGGAAAGCTCTATCGGAGTTACTTCACATTCGGCATACTTTTTTACCGTTTCGGCAAGCGCCGCAGCGTCAAGCCCTCTGTCGGAGGGAGGTTTTACGGTGTAAATTCTGCCTGCGAGCGGTGCGGTAATACGTGCTATTTTGTCGTAGTCCTTGTCTTTGAATACTCCGAAAACGTATACAAGCTTTCCGTTTGGAAAATATTCTCGAAGTGTGTCGGAAAGCTTTTGTGCGCCGTTGGGATTGTGTGCGCCGTCCAAAATCCACTTGCCGCGGATTTCAAAACGAAATTTCCAGACGGTATTTCTTATGCCCTCCGCAATTGCAGCAGCAGAAATATTTTCTCCGAGCGTTTTTACCGTTTCTATGGCAAGAGCGGCATTTTGCGGCTGATACAGACCGCACAGCGGCGAATGAAAATTAATGCCGTCATATACAAAATCCACACCGTCAGGACCGGCGGCGGTGATTTCGGCTTTTTTTACAAATTTAAGCGGAACTGATATCTCGGCGCATTTTTTTGAAATAACATTTCCGACACATTCCTCCTGAATGTCGGATACAACGTATGAGCCTTTTTTTATTATGCCCGATTTCGCAGAGGATATTTCCTCAAGAGTATTTCCGAGATATGCCGAATGGTCGCGGCTTATTGAGGTTATCACACAGCATTTTGGCTTTTTGATAACGTTTGTTGCGTCAAGTTCGCCGCCCATGCCGCATTCGACAACGGCAAAGCCGCATCTTTTGAGATTGAAATACACAAAAGCCGCAGCGGTTTCAACCTCGAACGAGGTGGGAAAAACACCTTGCTTTTCAAGCGCATCTGCGGCTTGCTTTACCGTTTCGATACAGTATGCAAAATCCTCTTCTGAAATCATTTCGCTGTTATAAAGATATATTTCGCGGTGATTTTCCACCGCTGGGGAAACATATCTGCAAACGTTAAAGCCTCCGCTTTGAAGAATGGAGGAAATAAACGCACCTGTTGAGCCTTTGCCGTTTGTTCCGGCGATATGCACGGTTTTTACCTTGTTTTGCGGATTACCGAGCGCTTCGCAAAGCTTTTCCATATTGGAAAGTCCCGGAACGATGCCTCTGCCTTTGAGAGAATCGATATATTTTTCCGCTTCCGTATAACGCATAAAAAAACATCTCCTTTTTCAGCATCAAAACCAAAGCCTGCCGAAATAAAGAGATGAATTGTCTTTTCCAGCGGGATGCGAAAGCCGCACCGCAAGAAAAACCGAAAAACGCTTTTTCTTTTCGTTCCGCCGTCAACTCCCCGTACGGCGGACACTTTACGCACAGCTTCCTACTCTGTTCTACTGCCATATTTATATACATTATAAACCCTTTTAAAAGAATTTTCAACCCTTTTTACGGAATTTCTTGCAAATCGTGAAGATATATAGTATAATTATTCGTACAGATAAAATGAAAATACGGGGGAATCCTTATGAGAAGATTATTGGCAATATGGACGGGTAAGCTTCTGACGATAGCCGGAAAGCTGGTAGGAAAAAAATCCTCGTCAAGTCCGGGAGAAGTTGCTTTAAAAATATGTCCCGATCTGGTTAAGGGAATAAACAGGAGCGTTTCAAAGGGAATAATCGTTACCTGCGGAACAAACGGAAAGACAACCACAAACAACCTTATGTGCAGTGCGCTTGAAGCGAAGGGGTATAAGGTTTTGTGCAACAGGCTCGGCGCAAATATGTTAAACGGTATCGCCACGGCGTATCTGCAGGCGGCGGATATTTTCGGCAGAGTAAGCGCCGATTATGCATGTCTTGAAATAGATGAGGCATATACGCCTATTGTGTTTGAACAGGTGAAACCTAATGTTATGGTTATTACAAATCTTTTCCGCGATCAGCTCGACCGCTACGGAGAAATTGACATAACCTCGGATATTATAAAAAAGGCGATTGCAAAGGTTCCGTCGTTAAAGCTTGTTTTAAACGGCGATGACCCCTTGTGCGCACAGTTCGGCAGAGAGAAAAACACAGAGGTGAAATATTTCGGGATTTCGCAAAAGGTTCTTCCGCAGCTTAATGATACAAAAGAGGGACGTTTTTGTCCTGTCTGCGGCGCTGAACAGGAGTATAATTATTATCATTACAGTCAGCTTGGCGATTATCATTGCCCGAAGTGCGGTTTTAAACGTCCGAAAATCGATTTTGAGGTTAAGAACGTAGAGCTTGGCACGCCTATGAAGTTTACTGTTAATTCAGAGCCTATGGAGGTTAATTACAAGGGATTTTATAACATATATAACTTAATTGCGGTTTATGCCGCGCTTAACACCGTTGGTGAAAGTACAAAGGATTTTGCCGCTTTGCTTGAAAATTACAGACCGCAAATCGGCAGAATGCAGGAATTTGCATTTAATAAGCCGGTTATACTGAGCCTTTCAAAAAATCCGGCGGGATTTAACCAGGCAATTTCGACCGTAAATTCCGATAAACGGAAAAAGGACGTAATAATCGCCATAAACGATAAAGTGAACGACGGCCGTGACGTATCGTGGATATGGGATGTTGATTTTGACAAGGTAAGCGATGAAAACTTAAATACGCTTACCACAACAGGAATACGCCTGTGGGATATAAGCCTGCGGTTCAAGTATGCCGATGTAAAGGTGGATTTGATGACCCACAGCATGGAGGAGGCAGTGACGGCCGCACTTAAAACCAATTCGGAGGTTGTGTATGTGCTTGTAAATTATACGGCGTTGTACCCGACGGAATCGGTTTTGAACGGACTGCTTAAAAATGAAAGGAGCAGACATAGCAATGAAAATTAAAATTCTGCATCTTTATCCCGATTTATTGAATCTTTACGGGGATAAGGGAAATATAGAGTGCCTGAAAAAAAGACTTATTTGGAGAGGAATAGACGCGGAGGTTGTGCAGTATACCTGTGAAAGCACAGATTTTGACTTGTCCGATGCGGATATTGTTTTTCTCGGCGGCGGCAGCGACAGAGAGCAGAAAATTGTCTGCAAAAGACTTCTGGAACATAAGACGCAGCTGCATGACTACGTGGAAAACGGCGGAGCGCTGGTAGCGGTTTGCGGCGGTTATCAGCTTTTGGGGAAATATTACAAGCTTGAAAAAGAGACGATAGAAGGACTGGATATCCTTGATATTTATACGGTTCAGGGGAAAAAGCGTCTTATAGGCAATATAATTCTTGAAGCGGACTTTTTGGAACAGAAAATTGTCGGTTTTGAAAACCACGGCGGACGGACATATATCGGAAACCATAAGCCGTTGGGTAAGGTTGTTTACGGGAACGGAAATTCGGACGGCTGCGGATATGAGGGCGTTGTATACAAAAATGTTGTGGCAACATATCTTCACGGCCCGCTGTTTCCGAAAAACCCCAAGCTGTGCGATTATGTTCTGACAAATGCGCTTAAAAAGAAATATCCGAATTTTAAGGAGCTTTCGCCCTTACAGGACGAACTGGAAAATATCGCTAACGGATATATAGCCGATAGATTTAACAAAAAGTAAACTTTTTTTAAATAATCTGCGGCGGTTATTGATTTTTTTCGGCATGATGATAAAATACAGTCATGAAATCTGCTTAAAAGGACGATGTATATGGAAATAAAGGTTAACGGTGCGGCAGGACAGCGTCAAAATAAATATCGTACGTTTGCTTTTGGGGCGTTGTTGTTGGTGTGTTTGGCGGCGCTGGCTGTTTTTGCGGTGAAAATCGACAAGGGCGAGGGATTCGGCAGAAAAAAGACAATAAGCGGCTATTCAATGGTATTGCAGCATTATTCCGGATTTGACACAAGCAATACTTTTGTCGAAATCAGAACCGACTGGACGGAACGGACGGTGGATTTAAAGGACGGAGAAGCGGAGCTTTCGCTGCGTGCCGCGGTATATCCGCTTAATATAAAGAATGAAGAATTTGCGTTTTCTTCGGATAATACAGATGTGGCTGAAATTGATGACGAGGGAAATATAACGGCGAAAAATCCGGGCGAGGCGAAAATACTTGTAACCGCAGACGGAGAGTATCAGCTTGAAAAAGAAGTTACTCTGACGGTAAGGCAACCGGCGACGGGTATCTTTATGCCGAAAACAAATGTGACGGTATATATGGGCAGTACGGGAGAACTTCTCGAATACAGAATACTGCCGGATAATGCGACAAATCAGAATGTTAAATGGGAAAGCAAGGATGATAAAATTGCCGCGGTTGACAAAAACGGACACGTAAAACCCGTCGCACTTGGAATGACCGAGATTACGGCGGAGAGCGAGGACGGCGGATTTAAGGCAAAATGCTATGTGACGGTGGTAAATCAGATTGTAAACGTCAGCGGAGTTGTGATAGAAAATCAGTATAAAAAGGACGCATTTTTGAAAGCCGGAGAGGGCATAAATCTTGTAGCGGCGGTATCTCCGGCAAATGCAAGAAACAAGACGTTAAGATGGTCAACAACCGATGAAAAAATTGCGACCGTAACCCAGACGGGAAAGGTCAGAGCGCTTTCCGAGGGAAAGGTAAAGATAAGCGTTGCATCGGTGAACGGTATAAGCGATGTGTTTAATCTGACGGTGCAGCCTTCGTCCGATGTTAAGACGGACAGTGCAGGCAATATATATACCTCGGCTGTAAACGGTAAGGTGACGTATTCGGTATATGATATATCGCTTGAAGACATTGTAAACATACAGATGAAAGCGGATCCGCCGCCGAAATACAACGGTGCGACGCAGCATGCGTCAAGGGAGCAGACGGAGGAATGGATGAATCCGAACAGCTACTGCACGGGTGCGTATAAGTACCAGTTCCTTGACCTGTCTTACCCGAACGGAATAAGCGAGGACGCATTAAATTCGTTCCTGTCGGATAAGGGAGTTTTAAGAGGTCATGCAGCGGACTTTATAGCCGCGGCAAGAATGTACAATGTTTCGGAGGTGTATCTCGTTGCCCATGCGTGTCTTGAAACAGGAAACGGTACTTCAAAGCTTTCAAGAGGTGTGAGCGTGAACGGTCAGACCGTATACAACGTATTCGGAATAGGCGCATACGACAACAGCGCTGTTGCGTCCGGTTCGCAAAGAGCATACGAAAAAGGCTGGACATCGGTATCCTCCGCAATTATCGGCGGAACGGAGTGGATAAGCGAGCATTATATTAATTCCGCGGACGGCAGACAGAACACTCTGTATAAAATGCTGTGGAATCCCGAAAATCCCGGTCAGCATCAGTATGCGACCGATATAGAATGGGCAACGCATCAGGCAATAAATATTGAAAAAATATTCCGTATGTTCCCGCAGGCGGTAAAGGCATATGATGTGCCGGTTTACAGCGGAATGATTCCGCCGGCGATAGATACGGAGGATTAAATCATAAAAAATATGTATATATTTTATCGGTTGGATCAAAGCTTACTAATATAGAATTTTTCGGTATTATGCTTTATGCCGCATATGCGGCGGAACGGAGATTAATATGAAATACGGTCTTGTTTTGGCAGGCGGCGGTGCAAGGGGTGCGTATCAGGCAGGCGTGGTAAGAGCGCTTGAAGAAATGAATATCGGACTGAGCGCAGTGTGCGGAACGTCAATAGGCGCAATGAACGGCGCAGCGGTACTCATGGGCGGTTATGAGTTCATGAGCCGTCTTTGGAGAGAAATACGTCTTACGGATATAATTGATATAGATGAAAAAGCGGCGGAAAACTTTTTGAGTATTTCAAATATGTCAGAGCTTGTAAAAACAATGGCGGGCGGAGGATATGACATTACGCCTCTGGAAAAGTATCTTAAAAAGAATATAGATGAAAAAAAGATAAGAGACTCGAAACTGGATTTCGGTCTGGCGTCGGTGTCTCTTACAAATAAAAAGCTGGTAAAGCTTTTTAAAGACGATATTCCGGAGGGAGAATTGTATAAATATCTGATTGCAAGCGCAAGCCTGCCGTTTTTTAAGACAAAAACGCTTTCGGGCGAAAGATTTACGGACGGCGGACTGCTTGACAATATGCCGGTCGATATGCTTGCAGAAAAGGGGATAAAAGATATTATCTGCGTAGATGTGCGCGGAATAGGCTTTAAAAAGGATATATGCGATGCCGGACTTAATATAATAAACATAAACTGTGAAAAGCCGTTTGTGGGAATTATGGATTTCGGCGGAGAGGGGATAGAGCGGAGTATAGAAAACGGCTATTACGACTGTAAGCGCACGTTTGGAATTTACAGTGGAAAACGTTTTTATATTCCGACAGGGGAATATGTTGCCGCAAAAAGCCGTTACAGCATTGATTTGATTGAAGGTGCGGAGCACGCTGCGGAAATATTCGGAGTTGAACGCTTTTGCGAATACAAATTTGACGAATTGGTATCGAAAATGCTTGCCGGTTACAGAGCGTATGCAATGGAAGAAGCCGCACCGGACGGTGAAAAGGCTGTTGTTATCCGTCTTATACGGATGCTTGGCAAAGATAAGCTGGAATTTATAAACCGAAGGCTTGATGTTTTCGGAAAATTCTACAATGCGGCAGGTGCAATAATGTATTTTGAAAGAAAATTCTAAAAAAATAGGTAAGGTACTTGTATTTGTCTTAAAAAAATTATATAATAATAGATAAATAAAGAGAAAAATAGGAATTTTTGCGATGAAGAAAATTATAGCGTTAATATTTTGCATATGCGCAATCGGAGCGGCGGTCTTTGCCGTAAGGTATGTTAATGCGCCGGTTAATTCAATTCCCGTTGAGCTTACCACGCATGAAGAAAGCATATCGGCAAAAGGTTTTATAGTAAGAGATGAGAAGGTGTACTATGCGCGCAATACAGGTACGATTTATAATCATGCCATTGAGGGTGAGCGCGTGTCTAAGGACAGTATTATAAGTACCGTTTACAGCGGCGTGATAAGCGGCGACACAATAAAAGAGCTCGGCACGATAGACAGAAAAATAGCAAAGGCGGAAAGCCTGCAATATAAAGCGTCTTTTAAAAGCTCGGATTCGTCCTCTGTTGAAAATGACATAAGTTTTTATACAAACAGTATTTTTGCGGCGGCACGGGATAAAAACGTTGAGCAGGTTGCGGAATATAAGGATTATATAAACGGTTTGAGGAAAAACGGCGAAATCGGCTATGAAGATCAGATAAGCAGTCTTGAAGCACAGAAAAAAGCGATTGAGGACAGGATAGGAACGAATAAAGACGAAATATTTACGGAAATTTCAGGGATATTCACTACATACCTTGACGGTCTGGAATCGGTGCTTAACCCCGAAAGAATAAATGATTATACGGTAAGCTATATTGAAAATCTGATGGGTGAGCGCGACACTTACGGAAATGTGAGCGGAAGCGTTAAAACCGGCGATCCGATTTGCAAGGTGGTAAACAATCATCTGTGGTATGTTATACTGACTGTGGATGCTGATAAGCTGAATGACTATAAAAAAGGTACAAATGTCAAGCTTAGATTTAAAAATATTTCCGATGCGGAATCAACGGGAACAATATCTTATGTGTCAGAGCCGCAGACTGATAATAAAGCGGTTGTTATGATAAAATGTCCCGAATATATGGAGAGTGCGTTTGCATATAGGGACGCTGATGTGGATGTGATACTGCGCAGTTATACGGGATATAAGGTTCCGGTGCAGGCGATACGTACCAACGACGGAAAATACAGCGTTGTCGCAGCGGCGGGAAATAAGCAGTTCAGCTGCGAATGTGAGATTTTGTACAGTGATACCGAGGAAAATGCGGCGATTATACGTTCAACGGAAACCGCGCAGAACAAAATTTCAAAAATGGACACGATTATAGTCGGAGAACGCTGACGGAACGGAGAATTTTATGGGAACAGTTACGGAAAATCTTAAAATTGTAGAAAATAAAATATCTGCAGCAGCTGAAAAAAGCGGCAGAAAACGCAGTGACGTACTGCTTGTTGCCGTAACAAAGACGCATCCGCCTAAGATGATAAACGAAGCGATAAAAGCGGGCGTTACGGATATAGGCGAAAACAAGCCGCAGGAAATACGTGATAAATATGACGATGTGCTGAAAGTAAACTGGCATATGATAGGACATTTGCAGACGAATAAGGTAAAGTATGTGGTTGGAAAATGCGTTCTGATACACAGCGTGGATTCCGTAAAGCTTGCGGAGGAAATAGACCGTCAGGCGCGGAAAACCGGAATTGTGCAGGATATACTTATCGAAGTCAATATTTCGGGTGAGGAAACCAAATCCGGAATAAATCCTGAAAAAATATATGAAATGCTTGACATAATTAAGGATTTTCAAAACATTCGGGTGCGCGGACTTATGACAATCGCACCGAAAACGGATAACAGTATTACAAGTAAATTACATTTTGACAACATACACAAGCTTTTTGTTGACATAAGGCAGAAAAAATACGATAATATCAGTATGGATTATTTGTCTATGGGCATGAGCGGAGATTATGAACAGGCAATTGAATGCGGAGCGAATATAGTACGCGTGGGAAGCGCGATATTCGGAGCTCGCAATTATTCTAAATAAGAGGGGGTATACAAATGAGCTTTATCGGAGCTTTAAAGAACTTTGTCGGATTCGGAACAGATGAGGACTATGATGAGGAGGATTATTACGAGGATGAGGATTTGGAGGAGGAATCTCGCAAAACCCAGACCTTTAAAAGACCTTCAAGAGTAGTGCCGATCGGCAGCGGACACGGAAATTCAAAAATTAAGATTATAAAGCCTATGAGCTTTGATGATTCCATAAAGGTAGCTGATGAAATAAAGGAAAGACGCCTTGTTATTTTTGACGTGGGAAATATGGACGGCGACGAAGCAAGACGCGTTGTTGATTTTGTGGCCGGAGCGGTTTACGGACTCAGCGGAAACATACGCCGTGTATCGGGCGGCATTTTTGTGGCGGCGCCGAGCAATATTGATATTACAGGCGATAATTTACAGGCACAGACAAAAAACTCTTTTGACTGGAATATGTAATATGTAAAAATGTACTTTGATATTGCCGTGCGGTGTCGGAGTACGTTTTTTTAACGTGATTGGCGGTGTATACATGACTGACAGCGATAAGCTTTTGCTTGCCAAAACGGAAGATTTGGTGCGGCTTTGCGATAAATATGCGGCGGCAGTGTTTTCGGATTTTCTGGACGGCGGCGAAATTGCGGCTATACGTGACGGATTTTATTTTTCGTGCGGATATAATTTTATGTTTTTCGGCGGCTGCGATGACTGCGAACGAAAGATTTTGGGGGTTTTTCCGGAATGGAGCGAAGCGGACAAAGAGGAATTTCCGATAGAAACGCTCAAAATAGAGGGTGGATATAATCGTACTCTGACGCACAGAGATTACCTCGGAACACTTATGTCGCTTGGTATAGACAGAAGAAAAACAGGCGATATTCTCGTTGACGGTAAATGTGCATATATATTTGTATACAGTGATGTTGCGGAATACATTCGGCAAAATATCACAAAGATAGGAAATCAAGGCGTAAAAATCACAGGTTTTAAAACAGGTGATGTGGTTATTCCGCAGAGAAAATTTGAAAAAACGGAGACGGTGTGTGCCTCCGAAAGGCTTGACGCAGTTGTGGGAGCGGCAGCGCACCTTTCAAGGCAGGAGGCGGCGCGTCTGATAAACGGCGGAGGCGTCAAGCTTAATTTTCGTGAGCTTACGGACGTGTCAAAGACCGTAAAAGAGGGAGATATGATTTCCGTTAAAGGCAGCGGACGATTCATTCTCTCCGAAGTGGGCAATGAAACGCGAAAGGGAAGAATACACATTGTTTTAAATAAATATATCTAAGACAGGAGGTTAATTTATGCTTAGACCCGTTGATATTCAGGACAAGGAATTTGATAAAAAGATAAAGGGCTATGACTGCGATCAGGTTGATGATTTTCTGGACGAGATAATACAGGATTATGAAAAGCTGTGCAAAGAAAATCAGTCCTTGAAAGACAGAATAGGTATTCTTACAGATGCGGTTGAAAGGTATAAGCAGCTTGAGGGTACAATGCAGAAATCGCTTGACATGGCAAAGCAAAATTCGGAGGAAATGAAAAGAAATGCGGAGCTTGAAGCACAGATGGTTGTAAGCAAGGCTAAGCTTGATGCGGCAAGGCTGTCCAAGCAAATTGATGAGGAGCATATAAAAAAGCATCGTGAGATGCTTGCGATGAAATCGGAAATCGAAGCGTATAAGACGAGAATAAAAACGGCGTGTGCGAATCTGCTGAAAGCCGTAGATGAAATACAATAATACTTTAAGAAGGGGTGAGTTCATTCGTGTGAACTTGCCTTTTTTATTTGCTGCAAAAAAAATTCAGATAAATTTCATTTTCTAATGTTAATTTAATTTTCGGAAATTATAATGTACTCATAAAAGCTGTTAAAGCTTAGTTTTTCTGATAATATTTAGTAAAATAAACACGCAAGGAGATGATAAGAATGGCGATAAATCCGGCGAACAGCCGCAAAAGCAAAGCTACATGAACGGTCAGGTACTTGATGAAATCACATATTTTCATTGACTGTGTAAATGACAGACTGGAAAATCTTAAAGCGCAGTTTAACGGAACGGCTGATAAAACAACGCAGCAAAAAGGAGACTGCAGCGGAAACGGCAGCAAAGCTCACTGTCCGGCATATGCCGCGGGTGAGTTTTGCGTGCTTGTGTCAAATATATTTACTTTAACGGCAATCGGTGATATAATGTGTATAGCTTGCCGAGAAAGGAAGATGATAAAATGAGACTGCTTGTTGTTGAAGATGAAAAAGACCTGAACAGGGTTATATCAAAACGCCTTGAAAAAGCCGGATACAGCGTAGACAGCTGCTATGACGGGGCAGAAGCTCTTGATTATATATATGCCGGAGAATTTGACGCGATTATTATGGATATAATGATGCCGCGGCTTAACGGATTGGAGGCGCTGCGGTCAATTCGTCAAAAATCCAACCGTACGCCTGTTTTGCTTTTGACGGCAAAAGACAGCATAGAGGACAGGGTTACGGGACTTGACGCCGGAGCGGAGGATTATTTGGTAAAGCCGTTTGCTTTTGAGGAGCTTTTGGCAAGAATTCGCGTTATGACGCGTAAAAGCACGGGAAATTCAACAAATATTTTTAGCGTTGCGGATTTAACGCTTGATGTGAATACGCACACTGTTACGCGCGGCGGAAATAATATTTCTCTTTCCGCAAAGGAGTTTGATATTTTGGAATATCTGATACGGAATAAGGGAATTGTTCTTACGCGCGAAAAGATAGAAAATCATGTCTGGAATTTTGATTATTCCGGCGGAACGAATGTAGTTGACGTATATATACGGTATCTGCGCAAAAAGATTGACGACGATTACGATGTCAAGCTGATTCATACGATACGCGGCTGCGGATATGTTCTGAAAACAGAAGAAACGGAGAAAAAGGCATGAAAAAGCTTTCTGTAAAATTACGGGTAACGCTGTGGTATACTATCATCGTAACGGTGGTATCGGCAGTGGTTTTTGTGGCAATGCTGTCTGTAAGCCGCGGCATGATTGAGCATGATGTTTCGGACAGAGTTGAACGCGAAGTGTCGGATATTGCTCATGTTGTTGCATCGCCGGACGGACGTATGCGGATTCCGCCGAACTTTCGTTTCTATAAAAACGGAGTACATATGGTGATTCTGGACAGCGAGAATAATATTGTATACGGTCATCTGCCGTTTGAAATTTCGCAGAATATAGAGCTTAAAGGAAACTATTTGCGGGTGATCAATGAAAACGGTGAAAGATATTATACGTATACAAAGGAATTGCTGAATACGGGAATGTGGCTCAGGGGCGTTGTTTCCGTTACCGATGAAACCGAATGGATAAGGGCGGTGACAAGGAATAACCTTATCCTTACAAGCTTACTTATCATAATCTCGGCAATAGGCGGATATTTTATAGTAAAGCGGGCATTGGTACCGGTAAGTAAAATAAGCGCTACGGCAAAAAGAATAAGCGAAAGCTCCGATTTGTCACAGAGGATAAATCTTGAAGGCGGCGGAGACGAGATTTATGGCCTTGCAAAAACCTTTGACGAAATGCTTGATAAAATAGAGCAGACGTTTGAGCGTGAAAAACGGTTTACATCGGACGCGTCGCATGAGCTGCGCACGCCTGCGGCGGTTATTATTTCCGAATGTGAGTATATGGAGGAATGTGCGAAAACCGAGGAGGAATTTAAGGAATCGGCAGAATCCATAAAAAGACAGGCGGAAAGAATGTCAAAGCTTATATCGGAATTGCTGATGATTTCGAGAATGGATAAAAATACGGTTAAGCTGAATTTTGAAAGCGTGGATATAAGCGAGCTTGTGACGTTTGTGTGCGATGAGCAGAGGGAAATACATGACGAAAGCATTACGCTCAATACGGAAATAGAAAACGGAATAACCGCGGAAGCAGACAGATTTCTGCTTGTGCGGCTGTTTGTTAATCTTATCTCTAATGCGTATCAGTACGGCAAAGAGGGCGGCAATATTAACGTAAGACTTTTTGAGAAAGACAGAAATATTGTTTTCTTGGTGCAGGACGACGGAATAGGAATTTCCGAAAAGGATATACCAAAAATCTGGGAGCGTTTCTACCAGGCAGATTCCTCAAGAACCGATAACGGCAGCATGGGACTTGGGTTGTCAATGGTAAAATGGATAGCTAATTGCCATGGCGGAGAAATAACCGTAAAAAGCGAATTGGGAAAAGGAAGTACCTTTACATTTACATTCCCCAAAGGCGGCTCGGAAAAATAAATAAACTATGAATTAATTGTAAATTATCAGTATTCAAGCGGTTTGCAGGGGTTTTTGAGATTGACATTAAAGTTCTTTGGTGTTAGAATTATACAGGACAAAAAAGCGAAAGGTTAAAGTAACCAAAACTTACCTGACTGATGCTGATTGACTACCGTTTTTTTTTAAACGGTATAAATTTGATATTGCGGAGGCGTAAAATGGAAGTTAATACTCTTGAAGAAAACAACAAAACAGCTCCGGAGGAACAAAGTACCCCCGGAAGAAAGAAGCCGAAAAAGCCGAAAGAAAAAAAGCTGATTTACGACAAGCAGAATAAGACGGTATATTTGTTTGGTAAGGGATTTAAGCTTAAAAAGGTTATTATTGCATTGATAATAATTATTGCTGCAATAGCAGGAACTGTTACTTTTACCGCGGCAAAGCATAAAAAGGCTGCACAGACCGGTTATGAGCTTGTAAAAGCGGAACGGCGCAGTATAGCAAATACTGTAACGGGTTCGTCAACGCTTGAAGCGAATGATTCGTACAATGTTACTGCGCTTGTAACGGGTGAAGTACTTTCGGATACGTTCAATGAGGGCGATAATGTCAATAAGGACGATGTTTTGTATAAAATAGAAGCGACCACCGCGCAGAATAACGTAACAAGCGCCCAAAATGCGCTAACAAAGGCGCGGCAGAGCTATCAGGATGCGGTAAAGGCAAAGTCGCAGACGGGCAAGTCAAACAATAACAGTATTCAGAGTGCGCAGAACACAATAGAAAAGGCAAAAAATTCTTATAGTGACGCACAGAATTCGGTAAGTGATTTGAACATAAAATCAGATTATAACGGAACGGTGAGCAAGGTAAACGTAAAGAGCGGCGACAATGTTCAGAACGGAGCACAGATTGCAGAGGTTTACGATAGCTCAAGAATGAAGATACAGCTTCCGTTTAACGAAAAAGACGCAGACAGAATAAGCGCCGGAGAAGCGGCGGAACTTAAAGTTTCGGGCGCTAACGGTACTCTTTGGGGAGTTGTGGAATCAGTTTCGCAGTCGCCGGTTGCAACGGGCAGTCATTCAATTGTAAAATACGTTACGATTGAGCTTGCAAACCCGGGAGCGCTTACAATATCGGACACCGCAACGGCTACGGTAGGCGATATTGCGTGCAGTGATATAGGAACGTTTGAATACATAGATTCGGGAGTTATAACGGCGAAAACATCGGGTAAGGTAGCTACGGTAAATATAAAGGAAAATGATAGTGTGACAGCTGGTGACACTGTTGTTACAATGACCTCCGACACACTCGATACCACATTGAAGAACGCACAGCTTTCAATGGATGACGCACAGCTACAGCTTGAAAAAGCGGTGCTTGCAAGTGATGAATATTCGCAGGATTCGTCGATAAAAAATGCCGCGCTTGCGCTTGACGATGCAAAGCTTGCACTGGAAAAAGCAAATAAAACTCTTGAAGATTATACAATTAAAGCGCCTATTTCGGGTACGGTTGTAACCAAGAATACAAAGAAGGGCGATAAACTGGATAATTCCTCAAATGCCCAGAGCGGCAGCAGCGCAATGGCGGTTATATACGATTTGTCGAGCCTTAAATTTCAGCTTGACATAGACGAAACGGAAATAGCCGATGTAAAAGTCGGACAGGAGGTTTCGATTACTGCCGATGCAGTTGAGGGCAAGACCTTTAAGGGCGAGGTTGAAAAGGTAGGCGTTGACGGAACGGCGTCAAACGGCGTAACGACGTATCCCGTAAAGGTTACCGTAAAGGATTACGGCGAGCTTTTGCCCGGTATGAATATAGACGCTGTTATAACGGTTGCAAAGGCGGAAAATGCACTTGCATTACCCGTAGGAACCGTAAACAGAGGAAATATTGTCTATGTAAAGGGTAATAAAACCGATGAAAACGACAAAGCGCCGGACGGATTTAAGAGTGTAGTGGTAGAAACGGGAATAAGCGACCAGACGTTTATCGAGATAAAATCGGGAATTGATGAAAACGATGAAATCAGAGGAACAATGTCGGCAACCGGAAACGACAAGAGCGGTCAGGCAGAGCAGAGCCAGCAGATGGGCGGAATGCCCGGCGGCGGTATGGGCGGAATGCCCGGCGGCGGCATGGGCGGCGGACCGAGCAGCGGTATGGGCGGCGGCGGAAACCGTTCCGGCGGCGGCATGAGATAAGGAGGGGTTAAGAATGCCTCATCTTATAGAAATGAAGGACATCTACAAAATATACCATATGGGTGATACCGTGGTGTATGCGCTCGGCGGAATTTCGCTGACGATAGACAAAGGCGAGTTTGTGGCGATTGTAGGTCAGTCCGGTTCGGGTAAATCCACTTGCATGAATATTATAGGCTGTCTTGACGTGGCAAGCGAGGGGCAGTATCTGTTAAACGGTAAGGATATAGGCAAATATACAGATGATGAGCTTGCAGAGGTCAGAAACAAAATGCTGGGATTTATATTTCAGCAGTATAATCTGATTGCAAAGCTTACGGTTATTGAAAATGTGGAACTGCCGCTTTTGTACGGCGGTTACAGTGATAAAGAGCAGCATGAGCGTGCCATGGCGGCGCTTAAAAAAGTAGGACTTGACGCGAAAGCGAAAAATCTGCCCTCTCAGCTTTCGGGAGGACAGCAGCAAAGAGTGTCAATCGCCCGTGCGCTTGCAGGCGACCCGTCGGTTATTCTTGCCGACGAGCCGACCGGTGCGCTTGATTCACGTACGGGACGTGAGGTAATGCAGTTTTTGCAGAAGCTTAACGAAGAAGGAAACACGATTGTGCTTATCACTCACGATAACTCCATAGCGGCTCAGGCAAAACGCATTGTCCGCATAACGGACGGTCACATTGTGTATGACGGGCCTGTCGAGGGCGACAAGATTGTTGCAATGCAGGAACGCGCCGGAGAGGAGGAAGCATAATGGGTATAGGTAAAAGCTTCACAATGGCACTTTCAAGTATAGTGAACAACAAAATGCGTTCCTTTCTGACGATGCTTGGTATTATAATCGGTATTGCGGCGGTAATTATACTTGTAAGCGTTATGAACGGACTTACAAGCATGGTTACGGAAACCTTTGCGGAGATAGGTACGGAGAATATAACGGTGTCGATAACTCCGCGTTCAATTAAGGAAATAAAACCGCAGGAAATGTTTGATTTTGTAAACGAAAACAGCGAGCTTATGAGCCTTGTTTCGCCTACGGTCACATTGAGCGGTACGCTTAAAACCTCAACAAGCGGCGATGATTCGATAACCTCGTCATGCCAGGGCGTTGCGGAAACATACATAGATATGAAAGATATGGAAATAAGCTTCGGACGCTTTATTCAGTATCTTGACTGCAAAAATTTAGAAAAAGTGTGTGTAATCGGTTCATACCAGGCGCTGTATTTTTTCAACAGTATGTCTGGCGCTCTCGATAAGGAGCTTAAAATAAACGGTGAACCGTACAAAATTGTCGGCGTATTGGAGGAAAAAGAGGATTCAAGCCAGTCGTCAAGCGACGACTGCGTGTATATCCCGTATACGGTAGCGTCGAAACGGTCAATGTCAAGCGTTGTGGGGAATTATACGGTAAAAGCCTCCGATAAGGATCACGTAACGGCGGCTGTTGCTAAGCTTGAAGAATTCATGCAGCAGAAAATAGGCGATTCGGACTATTACAATGTTATTTCAATGCTTTCAATGATAGAAAAAATGGAAAGCATGATGGACAAAATGGGTATGACGCTTATTGCGATTGCGGCTATTTCACTTCTTGTCGGCGGTATAGGCATTATGAATATCATGCTTGTGTCGGTGACGGAAAGAACGCGTGAAATAGGTATCAGAAAATCTCTGGGCGCTAAGCAGAAAAATATCATGCTTCAGTTTGTAATGGAGGCAGGAACGGTAAGCTGTATAGGCGGAATAATCGGTATTATAATAGGCTCGTCTTTCTCGCTTTTGGCAGGAAAGCTGCTTGATATGAACGTAAGCCCGTCGGTGCAGGCGATTGCGGTGGCATTCGGAGTGTCTGTCGGAATCGGAGTGGCATTCGGATTTTTACCGGCACGAAAAGCCGCAAGATTAAATCCGATAGACGCACTGCGTTATGAATAAATCTCGGAAAAAGGGAAGGAGTTATATCTGTGAAGAAATTTATAGGAGCTGTTATTGCGGCGGCTGTCGTGTCCGTATCAGCGGCGGCGTACGCCGATTATACGGAATGGAATGATAATGATATAATGCCGCTTCTCGATTCGCTCGGTATTATGGAGGGCGACGGAAACGGAAATTATAATCTGGACGCATATGTTACGCGTGAGGAAATGGCAAAGATTGCAGTAAATTCATCGGCGTTTAAAGACGAAACAGCGGTGGGATTAAAGGTTTCACCGTTCAGTGATGTGGATTCTTCAAGCTGGGCAGCGCCGTATATTTTAAACGGTACGCGAAACGGAATTTTCAGTGGTTATCTTGACGGTACATTTCAGCCGAAGGACATGGTAACGTATGAAGAAGCCGTAACAATGATGCTTAGAGTTTTGGGATATAAAGATACCGATTTCGGAATATCATATCCTTACGGTCAGGTAAGCATGGCGAAAAGTATTGATATGCTTGATAACATAAATTCCGATTATGGCTGCTGGATGACAAGACGGCAGATCGCGAGATTGGTATACAATTCGCTTGACACCGAAAAAACTACGGATAAGACTAAGCTGATAACTATTTTTGACGCTGATTTTGTGGAGGATGCAGTTTTAATATCACGGCCGGAAAACGGTTCGGAGGGAAAGGTTCTCACATCAAGCGGCAAATACAATGTATACAACGGCTTTAATTACGACTATATAGGTATGCAGGGCGATATGGTAATCAAAAACAAAAAGGATATGCTTTGTTTTGTGCCTAATAATTCTGTAATGGATAAATACGTTGTATATTCGATGCTGAATAATTCAATTATCGGCTATCACAACGGAACGATGTCGCAGATTGACGTTAAGGATACAACCACCTGTTATAAGGATTCACAGGTTTCAACATATGCTGCGGTTAAATCGAGCATGGAAATGGGCGATGTTGTAAAGGTTAAATACGACAGCAGCGGCAATGTTGACTACGTGATTTACGAAAAAGGCAGTATGGAAGGCCCGATTAAGGTAACAGGCCCGGATATGGTAAGCAATTACATTAAGAACTCGTCAACACAGGTAATGCGTGACGGTAATAAGACCACAAGCTCGGAAATTCAGATGAATGACGTTATTTATTACAGCAGTGAGCTTAATATGGTGCTTGCTTATTCCACAAAGGTAACGGGTATTTACGAAAGCGCATCTCCGTCGCGCGATCAGCCTAACAGCATTACGATTTCGGGTAAGCAATATACGGTTGAAGGTGTGCAGGCGTTTAATGATTTGTCGTCAAGCGGCCCGTTCAGATACGGAGATACTATAACGGTAGTTTTGGGTAAGAGCGGAGATGTTGCAGGCGTGGTAACCTCGCAAACCTCGGCGTCAACTACCCAATACGGATATGTTGTTTCATACGGTAAAAAGAACTTTAACAATAATGACGGTACAACATATTCGAGCAATTATATAAGCATAGTCGGAACAGACGGAATAACCTACGAATATGCAACGGAATCGGATTGTTCAAGCTATGTATGCGGAGTGGTTAAGGTAAGTTTTGAAAACGGAAAGACAAAGGTAACAAGAGTAAGCGGTTCGGGAGGGATTTCCGGCAGAGTTGATGCGGATAATATGAAAATAGGCTCGCAAAAACTTGCACCGAGCTGCCGCATACTTGATACAATAGGAAATCAGTTAAGCACACCGCTGTATAAAGCGGTATACGCACAGCGCCTTGACGGAGTGGAAATAAAGTCCTCGAATGTCAGATATTATATCAAAAACGCACAAAATGAAATTACTGATCTTATTCTTGTGAATGTGACAGGTGATTTCTATTCATACGGTGTTGTGACCGGAGGCAGTGACAAGACGTACTATAATGTTGATGTAGACGGTACATCGTATCAGATGGTACGTTCGTCGGGAGCGTATGTTTTTGAACCGTGTAAGGTATATATGTCCGGCAGCGGATTAAAATACAGCAGTGCGCTCAAATCACGCGGAAGTATAACAAAGCTTACGCAATCAACGGCAACTATCAATAATATTGAGTATAAGCTCAGCGATAAGGTTACGGTATATGAAAGAACAATAGATTCAAAATTCAATAAAATTTCCATAAATGACGCAATAAACGGAAATTATTCTCTGACCGCGTACTACGATAAAGCAGAGGACGAGGGCGGAAGAATACGAGTTATCATCGCGGAAGCAAAGTAATTTAGAAAACAAGCATATCATTTTTCGTGATATGCTTGTTTTTGCAGCGAATTTAATGGTTAATATATCACAAAATAACTAATTAATTAATAAATTTTAAAAATTATCTTGCAATATCGGCAAAAATGTATTAAAATATAGATATATATAGTTAGGAGGAATAAATCAATGGGTAAATTAAGATTTGATTATTCAAATGTACTGCCTTTTGCAGGACAGCATGAGATTGACGCAATGGCAGAGTATATAAAGGTTGCTCATAATACGCTTACGGAAGGAACCGGAGCCGGAAACGATTTTCTCGGTTGGGTAGAGCTTCCCGAAAATTATGATAAAGAAGAATTTGCAAGAATAAAAAAGGCTGCGGATAAAATCCGTTCAGATTCAGATATTCTGGTAGTTATAGGTATAGGCGGCTCGTATCTCGGAGCAAGAGCGGCGGTTGAAATGCTTTCGCACAGTTTTTCAAACGCGCTCAGCAAAGAAGAAAGAAAGAGCCCCCTTGTTGTATTTGCGGGAAACAGCATAAGCTCAACGTATCTTGCCGATTTGCTTGAACTGTGCGAGGGTAAGGATATATCGGTAAACGTTATTTCAAAATCGGGAACAACAACCGAGCCTGCTATTGCTTTCAGGGTTTTCAAAGAACTGCTTGAAGAAAAATACGGCAAGGAAGAAGCAAAGGGCAGAATTTATGCCACAACCGACCGCGCAAAGGGCGCGTTAAAGACACTGTCCGACGCTGAGGGATATGAAACATTTGTTGTACCGGATAATGTTGGCGGACGTTTCAGCGTACTTACGGCAGTGGGACTTTTGCCTATTGCGGCGGCAGGTATTGATATAGAAGCAATGATGCAGGGTGCAAGAGACGCACAGCATGAATATGCGTCGCCCGAATTGTCGGAAAATGAATGTTATCAGTATGCGGCTGTAAGAAATGTTTTGGCAAGAAAAGGCAAAACTATTGAAATGATGATAAACTTTGAACCGGCGCTCCATTATTTCGGCGAGTGGTGGAAACAGCTCTACGGTGAGAGCGAGGGCAAGGATAACAAAGGTATATTCCCGGCAGCTGCCGATTTTTCGAGTGATTTACATTCAATGGGACAGTATATTCAGCAGGGACAGAGACTGATGTTTGAAACGGCATTGCTTGTTGATGAGCCGAGAAAAAATGTTACAATAAAGGAAACAGAGGATAACCTCGACGGTTTGAACTTCCTTGCAGGCAAAACGGTTGATTATGTAAATTCAAAGGCTGCGCAGGGTACGGCTTTGGCTCACGTTGACGGCGGCGTTCCGAATCTTATCGTAAGAGTTCCGAAGCTTGACGCATATAATTTCGGATTTATGGTATATTTCTTTGAAAAGGCCTGCGGTATTTCGGGATATCTTCTCGGTGTAAATCCGTTCGACCAGCCGGGTGTTGAAGCATATAAGAAGAATATGTTTGCGCTTCTGGGAAAACCGGGATATGAAGATCAGAAAGCTGAAATAGAGAAAAGACTTAACAAATAAATCCGCAAAACATATGAACAGAATGAACAGGCGGCAAAGTATTACTGCCTGTTCACTGAATAAAAAAATATTTTAAAAGGAGGAAGATTAACATGGTTGAACTTCTAATCGGAAAAAAAGGTACTGGAAAGACAAAGGCTCTTATAGAAAACGTAAATAATGCGTTATCTGTTGCAAAGGGCAATGTGGTATTTATCAGCAACAATACCTCATCAAATATGTATGACATCAAATCAAAGGTAAGAATGGCTGATACATCGGAATTTGACATAGAAACATACAGTGAATTTTTAGGCTTTATCTGCGGCATTATAAGCCGTGACTTTGACATTACAAACATTTTTGTAGACGGTATTTTCAAAATTGTAGGTTCGGACAATCTTGAAGGTTTTGAGGAGTTTTTGACAAGACTTCAGGATTTAAGCGGTAAGTTTAACATTTCATTTGTAATAAGCGTAAGCATTGACGCTGAAACAGCGCCGGATTATATCAAAAAATTAGCATAATCCGAAAATATTGGAGGTTTTACACATATGCAGTATCATAGCACGAGGGATAAGAGTATATCGGTAAGCGCGGCAGAAGCGATTAAAAAGGGTCTTAGCGAAGAAGGCGGACTTTTTGTACCGGACAGTTTCCCGGAGGTAACATTGGAAGAAATACAGGCGCTGGCACATAAATCTTATGTTGAGCGTGCAAAGTTTATATTAGGTAAATATCTTACGGATTTTACTGAGGAGGAGCTGGACAAATGCGTGACGAGCGCATATACAAAGGAAAAGTTTGAAACGGATGCGGTTGCGCCGTTATATAAGCTCAACGACTCAACATATTTCCTTGAATTATGGCATGGTCCGACGTGTGCGTTTAAGGACATGGCGCTTCAGATTTTACCGCATTTTATGACCGTTGCGATGAAAAAGACAAATGAGGATAAGGAGATAGTTATTCTTGTTGCAACATCGGGTGATACGGGAAAAGCGGCTCTTGAAGGCTTTAAGGACGTAAACGGCACAAGAATTATAGTATTCTATCCCGATAACGGCGTAAGCGAAATCCAAAAGCTGCAAATGATTACCCAGGAGGGAAACAATGTTTCCGTAGCAGCGGTTAAAGGTAATTTTGACGATGCGCAGAACGGTGTTAAGAAGATTTTCACGGATAATGCATATGCAGAGCTTCTGGCAAGAAATCAGTTTAAGCTTTCGAGCGCAAATTCTATCAACTGGGGCAGACTTGTTCCGCAGATTGTGTATTATTTCTCGGCATATGCCGACTTGATAGACAATAACGAAATAAAGTGCGGTGACAAGATAAATGTCGTAGTTCCTACGGGAAATTTCGGAAATATTCTTGCGGCGTATTATGCAAGCAGAATGGGACTTCCGGTTGCGAAATTTATATGTGCGTCAAATGAAAACAATGTACTTACAGACTTTATAAAGACGGGTGTATACAATAAGGTCAGAGATTTCCACACCACTATATCGCCGTCTATGGATATTCTTATATCGTCAAATCTCGAAAGATTTCTTTACGAGCTGACAGACAGAGACGATGCGCAGATAGCGGATTGGATGAAAAAACTGAATACAGAGGGTAAGTATGAGGTTACACCCGATGTAAAGGCAAAGCTTGATAAAATGTTCTACGGCGGCTGCTCAAATGATGCAGAAACAATGGCGTCAATAAAGAGCTGCGCGGACAAATATGATTATGTGACGGATACTCATACAGCGGTTGCAAAATCGGTTTACGATAAGTACGTAAAGGAAACTGGAGATACAACAAAAACGGTTATTGCCTCAACGGCAAGTCCGTTCAAGTTCAATCAGAGTGTTCTTATTGCACTTGAAGATTATAATTTTGTTGCAGGCAAGGATGAATTTACTTTGCTTGAAGAGCTTTCGGAGAAAAGCGGTATGGAAATTCCGAAGTCGCTGTACGAGCTGAAAAACAAATCTGCTATATTTAACCTTGTATGCGATAAAACGCAGATGCAGCAGGTTGTAAGCGATTTTCTTATGGTTGAATAAATGCTTATAAGGAGGCTGCGGCAAAATTTATGTTTTGCACAGCCTCTTTTGGGCTGCTTTGATGTGCGTTTGAGCGGCTCTTTATTTTTTTAGAAAGGTATGATGTATAAAAATGTATAATACACAGGATATAAAAGAAAAATTAAACGGAGGATTTTTTTGCGATCAGCTGGCATATTTGTATTCATGCAAAAAGGATGAAACAAAAAAATATGCCGACAGATACCTTGCAGTGATAGACGGATTGGAAAGTACATTCGGCGAAGCCGATAAAGTTGCACTTTTCAGCGCACCCGGACGTACCGAAATCGGCGGTAATCATACCGATCATCAGCATGGCTGCGTGCTTGCCGGCAGTGTAAATCTTGACGTTATTGCCGCAGTTAAGTTTAACGGAACAAATCAGGTACGCGTAAAGTCGGAGGGGTATGATACTGTAATTATTGATCTTGACGATTTGGAGATAAACAAAGAGCAGTACGGACAAACAATTTCTCTTATAAAAGGCGTATTGAAAAAATTCAGCGATAAGGGCGTAAAGCTTTGCGGCTTTGATGCTTATGCGGTTTCAAATGTTTTAAAAGGCTCGGGACTTTCTTCATCGGCAGCATTTGAAATACTTGTTGCAACTATCGTTAATGAAATGTTTGCAAACGGCGGAGTAAGCAATGTGGAGCTGGCGCAGATAGGTCAGTTTGCGGAAAATGTTTATTTCGGAAAGCCGAGCGGTCTGCTGGATCAGATGGCGTCGTCTGTCGGTTCGGTGGTTGCGGTGGATTTTAAAGATAATACCAAGCCTGTTATAAAAAAAGTAGAGCTTGATTTGAATAAATACGGTTACGCGCTGTGCGTTGTGGACAGTGGCGCCGATCATGCGGATTTAACTCATGAATATGCCGCAATTACGGTTGAAATGAAGCTTGTGGCACAGTATTTCGGCAAGGAATTTTTGCGTGAGGTGGACGGAAAAGAGTTCATGGCGCATATAAAGGAAGTGCGTGCCGCTGTTAATAATGACAGAGCGATTTTAAGAGCTATGCATTTCTTTAACGAAAACCAACGTGCGCAGGACGAGGCTAAGGCTTTGGAAGAAAATAATTTTGATGAATTTTTAAGACTTAATAAAGAGTCGGGAAGATCATCATATATGTATCTGCAAAACGTGTATGCCGCAAGTATGCCGCAGGCACAGGCTGTATCACTCGCTTTGGCAATGTGTGATGAAATTCTCGGTGAAAGAGGATCGTACAGAGTTCACGGCGGAGGCTTTGCCGGTACGGTGCAGGCGTTTGTTCCGTTTGATATGCTTGATGAATTCAAAAACAGAATTGAAGCCGTATTCGGAGAGGGAATGTGTCATGTTCTTTCGATTCGTCCGGTCGGCGGTTATGTATTGAAATAATGAAAAAGCTGCGGTAACGTATCTGTTAACCGCAGCTTTTTTTGCGTTATAATAATAACAGCAAAACGGCTCAAATCCATAAATGGGAATTGAGCCGTTTTGATATATATATAATCAGGAAAAAATTTTTCCCGTTTTTTCGGGCTGATTTTCAGTGTCTTGTGTGACCTGTGCATCGGGCAGTTTTTCGTCTTTGATTTTTCCGTCCTTGATTTTTATAATGTATTCAGTGCCCCAATCAAAGCTTTTTTCCTGCATTTGCGCGTCAACACCGCCCTTTTTTACAATATTTAACGAACGCTTGACTGTGTTTTTAAAAACGCTCATATCTGTGTCAGACAAGGGACGGTGAATATCCGGCGTTTCTTCATTTTCGAGCATTGAATCAATCAAATCATAGGTTTGCCGGAGATTCAGATGATTAAGACAAATACTTCTTGCCGCTTCAAGCTGCTTTTTTTCGTCCGAAATTCTTAATAATGCTCTTGCGTGATTTTCGGAAAGATTATATTCGCGGACAAGCTTTTTCACAAACGGAGAAAGCTTTAACAGCCGCATTTTATTTAAAATATTCATTTTTGTTCTGCCTGTTTTAAATGCCGCTTCATTTTCTGTAATACCTTTGTTTCGTATAAGATTTTCATAGCTTTGCGCAATCTCAAAAAATGACAAATCCTCGCGATGAAGATTCTCCAAAAGAGAAAGCAGGGCGGAGGTCTGCGAATTTGTGTTGATTATCACTGACGGAATCTTCTTATAACCGAGAGCGCAGCAGGCACGAAAACGTCTTTCGCCTGTGACAAGCTCATATTCTGAACCGCATCTGCGCACGGTAACGGGCTGAATAAGTCCGAATTCGCGTATTGAATTTTTTAATTCCTCCATAGCATTTTCATCAAAGTATTTGCGCGGCTGGTCGGGGTTTTGCGATATTAAATCAACGGGAATGGAAACTATTTTGTTTCCATCTCCGGTTTTTTTTAAAATATTAAACATTTTTTATGCCTCATATGTAAGATGATTAATTAAGAGCAAACAGCAATAATGAAATGTACTGATGAAAGTTTACCGGTGCTGTAAAAACTGACACACATTATTGCTGCTCACCCTCGGTGGTGGAAGGTGTAAGACATACTTTGGGGGTGGAGCGAAGCCTTGGGGAAACTCCGCTCCTTGGTAGTATCTTTTCAGATACTCTGTCTTACAAGAACTATTATAACATAATTTAAAAAAAAATAAAGCAAATTCGTCCGACAAAATTCGCCTTATTTCAACAATTCCTATTTATTTCTTCAAATTATAACATTGTTCGGCAGAAAATTTTGACGCAATTCCGGGTTTTCTGGGGAACCGTATCGGAGTATGTCGCACTTTTTTTATGATAATTATGCGATGTTTCAGCTCCGAATATGGTATTTGCGTCTCAAAAACGTCCTTAACCTCGCCGCCGAGAATTGAAATTGTACGTTTTGCGGCAATAAGTTCTTCATCTGCCGCGGGACCTTTAAGCGCCAGAAAATATCCGCCAACCTTTACAAAGGGCAGACAAAATTCAGAAAGCAGAGTCAGATTTGCAACCGCTCTTGACACCGCAGTGTCAAATTTTTCACGGTAAGTTCTGTTTTGTCCTCCGTCCTCTGCACGTGAATGAACAAATTCAATGTCCGGAATACCAAGCTCCTCCGAAACCGCCTTTAAAAAATTTATACGTTTATTAAGCGAATCAAGGAGAGTAAGAGATATATCCGGTTTTGCAATTTTTAAAACCAATCCCGGAAAACCGGCTCCGGTTCCCACATCTATAACACGTCCTTTGACATGGTTTGTGCATAGTGCGCTCAAACTGTCAAGAAAATGCTTAACAGCTATGCCCTTGTCGTCCGTTATTGCAGTAAGATTGATTTTTTGATTCCATTCTTTGAGCAGTGCGGCATAAGCTTGAAGCTGCGACAGCTGTGTGCTATCAAGCTCCAATCCCAGTTCACCGCATCCGTTTGCTAATATATCACGCATCAGCCTAAAATTCTTTCTATCATGTCAGCAAGCTCTTTGGCTTTTTTGCCGATGTATTTTTTATCCTTGCCCTCAATCATAACACGAACAAGCGGCTCCGTGCCGGACGGTCTTATAAGAACCCGACCCTCGCCTGCAAATTCGTCCTCAAGCGCTTTGCAAGCTGCGGCAATTTCGGGATTTTCGAGATATGCCTGTTTATTTTCGGGTTTTACAACAGCGTTGCAGAGAACCTGCGGCATTACTTCAACGATTGCCGCGGCTTGGGAGGCTTTCATGCCGGTCTTTTTAAGAACGGAAAGGAACTGCAATGCACTCACCAAACCGTCACCGGTTGTGTTGAAGTCAAGGAAAATAATATGTCCCGATTGTTCGCCGCCTATGTTATAGCCGTTTTTAAGCATTTCTTCAAGTACGTATCTGTCGCCGACTTTTGTCTTGGGAATATCAATTCCCATTTTTTCACCTGCAATAAACAATCCCAGATTACTCATAACAGTTGCAACAAGCGTGTTTTGTTTAAGCGTTCCGTTTTTACGCATAAAATCCGCGCATACAGCCATTACCTGGTCACCGTCGATAACATTGCCCTTTTCGTCAACGGCAAGCATTCTGTCTGCGTCGCCGTCAAAAGCGATGCCGACATCCGCACCGATTGAAACTGTATATGACTGCAAGCTTTCGAGATGAGTTGAACCGCATTTGTCGTTGATATTTACGCCGTTCGGTGTGTTGTGGATTGCCTCAACGCTTGCTCCAAGCTTGTTTAGTGCCTTAAATGCCGTCTGATAGCTTGCGCCGTTTGCACAGTCGATGGCAACTTTTATTCCTTCAAGAGTGCAGTCAATAGTAGAGCAGGCAAAGTTTACATAATCTTCAGTAGCATTGTGATTCGCACTTACATATCCAACCTTACCGTGGGTAGGCAAATCTTCAATGGTTCTTTCACCGAGGATATATGATTCTATTTCGTTTTCTATTCCGTCCGACAGCTTGTATCCGTCGCCGTTAAAGAATTTTATTCCGTTGTATTCGCATGGATTGTGCGACGCTGAAATAACAACGCCGGCATCAGCCTTATATAGGCGTGTAAGATACGCTACTGCCGGAGTGGGGATAACGCCTAACGGAATAACCTTTGCGCCCATTGAGCAAAGTCCTGCCGTCAATGCCGCTTCGAGCATATCACCGGATTTTCTTGTATCTTTTCCTATAAGTATTCGCGGTCTTTTTGATGTGTGCTTTGTAAGCACATAAGCGCCGCACTGACCTGTTTTAAATGCCAGTTCCGCAGTAAGCTCTTTGTTGGCAATGCCGCGGATACCGTCTGTTCCGAACAATTTTCCCATACTATTTTCCTCCTTTAATCAGGAAATATACATTACAATTATTAAATTATATAATACAAACATTCTAATGTAAACCGATTTCATCAATTTGTAAACAAAATTTATATATTAAAAAATATTTTCTTAACCGTATCGTACAAATCGGAAACGGTATTTGCAAAATACTTGCAGCCATCAAGTTCTCCGGGTGCAGCATAGCCGTATTTTGCAGCAATAAAATGTATACCGTTATCTTTGGCGCCCTGAAGGTCATATATTCTGTCGCCGATCATGACGGTGTTGCAGACGGGTGCGGAAAGCTTTTTCATAACGCTTCGTATGACATCTGATTTTGTGCCTCTTCCGTCCATGCCGCAGCCCTCAACCAGTGTCATATACGGCTTTATGCCGTAGCGTTCAACAATAGGCAATGCCTGAACGGTCGGTTTGCTTGTGGCAACGGCAAGCGTAAAACCGTCATTTTTAAGTTTCTTTAAAACATCAATAATTCCGTCGTATGCTTTGTTTTCAAACATTCCGGTCGGGACAAAACGCTCACGATAGAAGCCAACTGCATTTTCGGCATCCGATTCCGAAAGTCCGTACAGAATAAACTGTTCCTTTAACGGCGGCCCGACAAAGCTTATAAGCTCCTCAGGACGGCGGTGAATATTAAAGTGTTCAAGGGCATAGCTCACGCAGTTTGTAATGCCTGTTTTTGAATCGGTGAGTGTGCCGTCAAGGTCAAACAGAATAAATTTAGTCAAAAAAATACCCTCCAAGCGGTAAAATGTTAGCAATAAATTGTATTGAAATTTTAATCACTTTACTATATAATACTATTGTTTACGAAAAAATGCAAGACAAATCGGATATTTTGTCGAAAAAGAAGGGAAATGATTTTTGTGACGGAAAAAAGCAGAGGAATCCTCGCAAAGCTTGCGCTGCTCAGCGCTACAATTATTTGGGGGTCAACATTTTTTATAATGGAGGACGCGATTAAAAATATAGGCATATTTACACTACTTGCTTTCAGATTTATCGGAGCCGGAATACTTTTGGGTGTAATATTACATAAAAAGCTTAAAAATATTGACCGCAGCTATCTTTTGTGCGGTGCGATTATGGGAGTGTTTGTGATCTCGGCATATATTGCCCAGACCTACGGGCTTAAAGACGATGGTACAACTGCCGGAAAAAATGCGTTTCTGACCGCTATATACTGTATTATAGTGCCGTTTATGTTCTGGGGTGTTGCAAAGGTGCGTCCGGACGGCTACAACATAATTGCGGCGCTCCTGTGTCTGTTCGGAGTGACGCTTGTTTCAATGGACAGCAGCGGCTTCGGAAGCATATGCAAAGGCGACTGGCTGACGCTTTTGGGAGGAGTATTTTATGCTTGTCATATGGTATCGGTATCAATATTTTCCAAAAACAGAGATGTATTGCTGCTTACGGCAATACAGTTTATAACGGCAGGCTTGATTGCGCTTGTTCCGGCGCTGATGTTTGATAAAATTCCCCAAAGCTTTCCAATGTCAGGAGTGGCCGCAATTTTATATCTGACCGTTATGGCAACGTGTGTGTGCTATATCTTGCAGAATGTGGGTCAAAAATTCACGCCGCCATCGTCTGCGGCGCTGATTTTAAGCCTTGAAGCGGTTTTTGGGGTTATATTCTCGATGATATTTTCGGGTGAGCGCCTTACTTTCAGACTTTTCATGGGATTTGCCGTAATATTTGCGGCAATAATCATATCGGAATTAAAGCCTAAATTAAGTCTTAAAAGCGCACGCAAAAAATCAGTCTGATCTTTTTGTGATTGACGGAACTTTGTCGATTGACTGATTGTTATTTTTTACAAATTCACGCATTTCCTGCTCGGCGGTTTCTACCTCGGTATGAAATTCGCCGGCGCTGGTGCGCCTTGCGCCATGCCCGAAAATTATCATCTGTTCAAGATTATCGGAGGTTGCGACTCTTACGCGATAATTTTTGCAAAGCTCTCGGCTTGTCTTTTCTATATATGCGTCCGCAGTTTCTGCCTCTTTTGTATAAACTACGGAAACGCCGTGTATGTTTTCGATTTCTCTTTGCATACCCTTAACCTTGTACGCGTCAAATACAAGTATAACATTGTTTTGACGCATTGCCCGATAGTTGCATATTCTGCTTATCAGAAGAATACGTGCGTCATCAAGGCTTTTCTCGGCAACCTTTTTAAGCTCGTCCCATGCAAATACAATGTTGTAGCCGTCTATCAGAAGATATTCGGGCAGAACAGGGGAGACCTTTGTTTTATATGAGGTTTTCTCTTTGGTGGTTTTGAGCTTTTGAGGGAGCTTTCTTTGGATTTTGCCGTATGTCTGCTCGAATATCCTTAAAAGCTCATCATCTCCGGCAAGAATTGCGGAGGTGGTGCGCGGTGCGGCGTGGGGTGTGATTTCTTCTTCGTGCAGTTTCATTGCGGGAATGTGCATATAATCAAAAACCTTGTCCCATTTAACGATAAATCCGCTTCCGTGTGCGCAGAAAACAGAATCCGCACTGTTTTCGGGGTCACTTTCACAGTCATATCCGATTTTGCTTACAATTTCTTCTTGATTTTTACACGGTTCGTAGCCTTTGAATATACATTGAAGTCTGCCGCGTCCGCGCGTGTAGGAAATAACCTCCTTATGGTATTCGCGTATTGCCGAAATCGGTGCACTGCCTGTAATAACAGACATTTCGCCGTCTGTTAAAGGCGCGGAAAAATCCGCACCCATTTGCTGAAGGTCGGTCATTGCGCGTCCGGCGGATTCGGTGGGGATTTCAAGCGAAAAATCGTAATACGGTTCAAGAAGTATACTGTTTGCCTGCATAAGTCCCTGGCGCACGGCACGATATGTTGCCTGACGGAAATCGCCGCCCTCGGTATGCTTTTGGTGCGCTCTGCCGTTTATGAGAGTTATTTTTATATCCGTTATAGGCGAGCCTGTAAGTACGCCTGTATGAGTTTTTTCTTTAAGATGTGTAAGAATAAGCCTTTGCCAGTTTTTATTCAGAACATCCTCGCTGCAACGTGAGGAAAACGTCAGACCGCTGCCGCGCGGTGCGCTTTCCAAAAGCAGATGCACTTCGGCATAGTGCCGTAAAGGTTCATAGTGTCCGACACCCTCTGCCATATCTGAAATTGTTTCTTTGTATATGATACTGCCGCCCTCAAATTCAACGCTTATACCGAAACGTTCCGCCAGTATGCGTTTTAAAACCTCAAGCTGAACCTCGCCCATAATCTGAACATCTATTTTTCTCAAATGCTCATTCCATATAATGTGAAGCTGAGTTTCCTCCTGTTCAAGCTTTCTGAATACAGCCAATACTTCGTTTATGTCCGTGCCGTCCGTTATTTTTACCGAATATGTGAACACGGGTTCACATACGAGCGGCAAGGAATTTTTTTCAAAGCCCAGTCCCTCTCCGGCGGCTGCCTTTGTAAGTCCGGTTACTGCACAGATACTTCCGGCAAACGCCTCCTGCACACTCTGATATTTTGTGCCGGAATAAATGCGTACTTCGTTTGCTTTTTCGCTCCACGTACCGTTTGAAAGAACGGTCTTTACTTTCAGACTTCCTCCGGTTATTTTCATATATGCCAGTCTGCGGCCTTTGTCGTCATCTGCAATTTTGAAAATTTTTGCTCCGAAGCTGTCGGGATAGCTTTTATTTTGGGTGTAAAAATCAAGCGCTTTAAGAAATTCTCCGATGCCGTCATTTTTTAAAGCCGAGCCGAAAAAGCACGGAAAAATCTTTCCTGCGGCGATTGCGGAAATAAGCGATGCGCAGCTTATGTTATCGGTTTCGGTATATTCTTCAAGCAACGAATCGTCTGCCATTGCGGCTGATTCAAAAAAATCCGAATCTTGATTTTTAAAATCAAGGCAGGCGTCAGAAAGTCGTTTTTTTAAATCCGAACAGACGGATTTTTTATCAAAAGAAGGAAGATCTGTTTTATTTACGAATATAAATGTCGGGATATTATAGCGTCTTAACAGCCGCCAAAGCGTTTCGGTATGACTTTGCACACCGTCCGAACCGCTTATCACAAGTATCGCATAATCAAGCGCCGCAAGCGTACGTTCGGTTTCCGATGCAAAATCCACGTGCCCCGGGGTGTCAAGAAGGGTAAATTCGGCATTGTTTGTATGAAGTACGGCTTGTTTTGAAAAAATCGTTATACCGCGGTCGCGTTCAATTTCGTTTGTGTCGAGAAACGAATCGCCGTGATCCACTCTGCCTTGGCGCATTATTTCTCCCGAAAGATATAAAAGTCCCTCCGACAGCGTAGTTTTGCCCGAATCAACATGAGCAAGTATTCCGATAACCAGTCTTTTCATAACAAGCCGATGCTCCCTTCCGAATTGATGTTAATATTATAACATAATATTAAGAGGTTGTCCAGTTAGGCATAAGCCTATGATTACAGCGGCAGTACAAAAAAATTGTGAAAAATGTAAAAAAAATGAATAAAAATGTTGACAATTATAAAAAAGTATGCAATAATATAATTAAAAGTCAATTATAAAGAAACCAACTAACGGTAGAGGTGCGGTGTTTATAAGTAACCCGGTTTCAAATCGGCAGATGAAATCGTGTAAAAGGATATACCGCCGAAATATACGGCAAAGCTGCCGCTGTGCTGTGTATTGGGGTGTAACAGAATATGTTGCAGACTGTCACTTTTGTGAAGCGCTATCTTATAGTATAAAGTACATGAATTATTAAACCGCGTACGTTAAACTATTTAGCGTTCGTGGTTTTTTTAATACCAGTTGCGGATAATTGGCAAAAATATTTTAAAAGGTGGTAAAGACATATGAAAAAGATTATTTCACTCTTACTGGCTGTAACGGCGGCTATCGGCATGGCAGGCTGCGGTTCAAATCAGTCAAACAGCGTAAAAAAAGACGCGGACGTTTTGCGTGTGGGTATGGAATGTAACTATGCTCCGTATAACTGGTCACAGCAGGATAATTCAAACGGAGCGGTTGCTATTTCAAACGTTGACAATATGAACACCAATGGATATGACGTTCAGGTTGCCGAAAAGATTGCAAAAAGTCTCGGCAAAAAGCTTGAAATTTGTGCCTATGAATGGGACAGTCTTATTCCGGGTGTGCAGTCGGGAAATCTTGACATGATTATTGCAGGCATGAGTCCGACATCGGAAAGAAAAGAAAAAATCGACTTTTCAAATAATTACTATACGTCGAACCTTGTTATTGTAACGAAAAAAGACGCGCTTACGGACGTTAAAACAATTGCAGATTTAAAGGGCAAGAAAATTGCGGCACAGTCGGGAACATTCCACCTGACGGCTCTTACAGAACAGACAGAAGCACAGGTAAGCGAAATTGCGGACTTCACGACTATGTTTATGGCATTAAGCGCCGGAACAATAGAAGGATATGTTGCAGAGGAACCTACAGCTATGTCGGTATGCCAGGATGCGGCTTACAGCTATATTCCGCTTGAAAACAACAAGACAGGATTTAAGGTTGATGAGGATGAGGTAAGCATCGCGGTAGGCGTTAAGAAAGGCTCGGAGCTTAAAGAAAAGATTAACGGAGCGCTTGACGGTTTCGACTCGGAAGCACAGAAAGAGCTTATGCTTGAAATGGTTAAAATAGCTCCTACGGAAGAATAAGGTAGATTATTATGGCTGATTTTTTTAGAGAAGTAATAAATATTCTGGTACAGTATAAGGATTACTTCATTCAGGGTGTCGGATATACGATGCTTATTGCGCTTGTCGGCACTACTGTCGGATTGGTAATCGGACTGATTACGGGAATTATAAGAACAATTCCAAAAACAAAAAATCCGTTTGTAAGGGTGATTTTGAAGATAGTAAATGCGGTTATAAGTATTTATGTAGAAATTTTCAGAGGAACTCCGATGATGGTACAGGCAATGGTAATATTTTGGGGTTATGCGTTTATGAACGACGGCAATACGCTGCCGCTTATTCCGGCAGGTATATTCATTGTGTCAATCAATACCGGCGCATATATGGCAGAGATTGTTCGCGGAGGTATTATATCTATTGATAAAGGTCAGTTTGAGGGCGCATATTCGATAGGCATGAACCATTGGCAGACAATGATGAGTGTTGTTGTGCCGCAGACTATGCGAAATATATTGCCGGCAATCAGCAATGAATTTGTAATAAACATAAAGGATACGTCTGTACTTAACGTTATAGGTGTAACAGAACTGTATTTCTTTACAGCGAAGATTTCAAAGATGACGTGGTCTATTTTTGAAACATATGTTGTTGCCTGCGTGATATATTTTATACTGACATTCAGCATAACGCGGATTTTGAAATTCATAGAACACAAAATCGACGGACCGTCATCGTATAGCATATACCATTCATCAACTATGCCTGACGAAAGCTTTACTGCAAAGGAGGGCAAGTAATGAGTGAGAAAAAAATAATTTCTGTCAAAGGACTTAAAAAGTCTTTCGGCGAAAATGAGGTATTGAAAGATATAAATTTTTCGGTCAACTGCGGCGACGTAACTTGTATTATAGGTTCATCCGGTTCGGGAAAATCAACGATGCTGCGCTGTATAAATCTTCTTGAAGAACCTACCGGCGGCGAGATAATATACAAAGGACAGAATATTCTTGAAACAAAGAATATTCCGGCATACAGAGCAAAGGTAGAAATGGTTTTTCAGAGCTTTAACCTTTTTGAAAATATGACAGTATTAAAAAACTGTATGGTAGGACAGCGCAAGGTATTAAAGGTTGATAAGGAAACAGCCAAAAAGGAGGCGATGTACTATCTTGAAAAGGTTGGTATGGCGCCGTATATAAATGCAAAGCCGCGTCAGCTTTCGGGAGGACAGAAGCAAAGAGTGGCTATTGCAAGAGCCCTTGCAATGAAACCGGATGTAATTCTTTTTGACGAGCCTACTTCAGCGCTTGATCCGCAGATGGTTGGCGAGGTTTTGGGGGTTATTAAGAAGATAGCCAAGGAAGGGCTTACAATGATTATTGTAACACATGAAATGGCTTTTGCACGTGATGTTTCAAATCATGTTGTGTTTATGAATAACGGCGTAATTTGCGAAGAGGGAACTCCCGATGAAATATTCACTAATCCCCAACAGCCTGAGACGAGAGCATTTCTTACAAGATTTATGGGTAAAAATTAAAACAAACGGCAGGCAAAAGCCTGCCGTTTTGGATTAGAATCCTCTTGCCGCTTCACGAAATTCTTCGGGTGTGAGCCCGAATTCGCGTTTAAAAACCGAGCAGAAATAGCTCGAATCCTTGTATCCTACGGAAGCTGCAATATCCTTGATTTTTCGTGTTGGATACCACATAAGAAAATGCTTTGCAAATTCCATGCGCATATTTTTTAAAATAGTCATCGGTGACATTCCGTAAACTTCATTGAATAAACGTCCGAGCTGATTTTCGGAAATATTTATACATTGCGCCATTTGAGTAAGACCGATGTCCTCGCTTATATGAATATTCATCATTTCAAGTACCGGCGCGAGACGCACGGCTTTTTTATTTTCGTGTTTTTTTACCGAATGTTTCAGAAAATCGGAAATCCGAACCACAAGACTGTACATCATTGCAGAGGTAAGCTTGAAGCGGCTTTCGCTCAAAGCGTAGTTTGCTGTGTAAAGCTCATTCATCGAATTAAGTATTTCGCTGTATTTTTCACCCAAATGTATGACGTTTGTTTTTTCAAAGCCGAGATAATCAAGTATTTTTGCCGTGTCCGCACCGTTAAAAACAACAAAAAATATCTGCCATGTACTGTCAATAGGGTAGTATTCGTGCGGAATATTAGAACGGAAGAAAAACAAATCTCCCTTTTGTATCAGGTGTGTTTCTTTGTTCTCGTCAATAAATACGCCGTTTCCTCCCGTACACAGCGAAAGCTGACAGGAAACATATCCTGCGGGGCGGCATATTGGTTCTTGCTTATGCTCGCTTATACCTATAAGGCATATCGGTAAAATATCCAAAAGCTCAAGAATACTGTTTGCCATATGAGTTCCTCTCTTTGCAGATATTATCAAATATAATTATACAGCCAAATGAGCGGAATGTCAATTAAAAACCGAAAAATTCATCTGCCGATTATTGCGCCGAGAAATCCCGAAAGTAAGGCCCCGAGCGTCACGGCTAAAAAATGCATATCAAAATGTATGCCGCCGTTTACAGAAAACGAGATAATCCAAAGAAGGACAAGAAATAGAATACTTACCGACATCGCATGGAAAAGCGCCTTGCTTTCGGAGGTGCGTACAGCGCTTATAGCGCCGAGAAGTATTCCGAGAGCTGCTCCGATATACACTATAACATTTGACATGCCTTCGCTTATGGGTGTAAAATATGATAAAAGTGCGGTTATAAAAATCAATGCGGCTGAAATAACTATGGCAATCAGCACGCCGCAGAGGACAGAACGAATTCTCATAATAAAAAACCTCCATAATATATTGTTAATAATATACTATGGAGGTTTTTGGATATTAGAACTTAGTTTGTCTGCTTTTTCTCGACAGATTTAATGCTGTCACGTTCCATTTTAACAAATGATTTTTCATCGGGAGTGCCGACGTTTCCGGTTTCGATAATAACAAAATTATCCTTAATCTTTGATATTTTTCCGCAGATGCCGCCGATTGTAACAACCTTATCGCCAACCTTTAAAGCGTTAATCATAGATCTTGTTTCTTTCTCTTTCTTTCTCTGAGGACGAATCATCATAAAATAGAGAAGAACAATAATTAAAATCATCGGCGCGAACGAAACCAACGCCGCAACGGGACCTGCAACTTCTCCTGTGGGAACGTTGGCGTTTGCCTGCTGCTGCGTGGTGGCAGTTGTCTGTTCGTTGTCTGCAAAAGCTGTTATTTCAAAAAAATCCATAATTTTTCTCCTTTGATAAATAATATTAGGCGATTGTAAAATTCACAAAAACCATAGTTACGCCATTTTTTGGGTATATTATATTTATTCATTTTCTCTGTCTTAAACGCATAAATATTCATTAATCTGCAGAAATGGCAGTAAATACGTAATTTATACAGTGGACATTTTACAATTACCTATAAATAATATAACATTACTATTATACTATATACAGTACATTTTTGCAAGTAAAAATTGTAAATTAATTTTAAATTTTTTTAATCCAGTTGTCTGACACCGTCTGCCATACGTATAAGCGAATCGCTTTTCGCAATCAGAGTTCCGTGCTCGGCAACAAAATCCGTCTGCATGGGACGTGAGCTGTGCTTTGATGAAAATTCAACCAAAACCCCAAAAGCGGAGCTGTGCTTTTTTACGTTTTTCAGTATGTAGCAGTATTTGCCGTCTAATTTATAAAGTGCGCTGTCGACAAGCGCGGCATCGTTTGTTTCCTTAAGAACACTGCATACATTGTCTATGTTATCAATGTAAAAGGTGTAACCCGTGTCCTTTTTAATGTGCGGAGTTATAGATTTTATTTTCCTGTTTGGCTTTTTTTCGCAGTCCGTGCGAAGCGTATGTATTTTACTTACAATAATACAGATTCCCTCGCTTGACGGCATCGCCTCAACCACAACCTGACCGTTATATGGATTAAAATCCGTTTCTTCGTTTATTGTTTCCATAATATTGAACAAAAATGAGTGAAGCTCTTTTGAATTTGGCTTAAGTTCATCTATATCTACATCAAGCCCTACAAGATCCGCGGTAGTCAGCGTAACCTGAACCTTGCTGTCGGATAAGCGTATTATTCGCATATATCTACCCCCGTTACAGTTTCATTATTTATATTATACTACAAAAATATCATTTTGGGAATAGATATTTAATAAATTTTTTACTAAAATATATTCCGAATATGTTTTTTTATGAAAAGAGTACTGTTTTATGTATAGCTTGTGAAAAAACGGTAAAAATAGTAAAGTAAAGATAATTAAAGCCCCTGCATATATGATATGGGCGGAAAGGTGTTTTTATGAACAAGGAACAAAATAACAGCGAAACAAGAAAGCTTCCGGGCTTTTACATAGCAGTATGCTGCTGTGTACTTGCGATAGGAGCTGCGGGATATTTCACACAAAGGGAAGAGGCGAAACGCACCAGTGTTGCAGTAACCGATGCAGAGGAAACGTCTGCGCCGACAATCAGTGCGGTACCAACCAAAATTCCGGCAAGCGAAAAGAAAGAAACCGTACCGCCGAAACCGGAGCAGATTACACCGATGCCGGAGGTTAAGACAGCGTCTGCACCGCTTGAGGACTATACGGAGGATAATCCCGATTTGCAGGCGTCCGTTACGGTAGAGGCGGAGGAAACGGTAACGTTTTCAAAGCCGGCAAACGGAGAAATTCTTGCGGGATATTCGGAACGACCGATATATAACGAAGCGCTTGACGACTGGCGGACGCATAACGGAGTTGACATTGCTGTGAATGAGGGCGGCAGTGTGTGTGCCGCAGCCGACGGAACGATTTCGGAAGTAGGAACAAATACTATGGGCTGTTATGTGGTGATAAACCATAACGATGGCTACATGACGAAATATATGTGCCTTGAAAGCGCCGGCGAAGCGAAAGAGGGTGCAGAGGTGAAAAAAGGGGACGTTATCGGCGTTATCGGAAAAAGCAAGGCGGAGGGCGTAAAGGAATCACACATTCATTTTGAGATTTACAAGGACGGAACGTGTCTTGACCCGGCACAAACAATGCAGTAATCAAATAAGTTTTGCACAAAATGAGGGGTTGCCCTATAAAATGGAGCAACCCTTCATTTTACAGCCTTTTTATCCCCTTTAAATAGCTGTAGCGCTAAGCAAATGCCAAAAAATGAATACTATTTTCCGGCATTTACTTCGTCGTAATTTTTAATTCTCTCAATATTGCTCAATACGTCAAGATATTTTTTGCAGGCGTTTTTTGCACACTGCAAGTCAAGCGTTTTGTAGTTTCCACATTCAATTTCGCTTGCACCGAAAACCTTGCCGTTATGTTCAATCGTTTGCGTAAGAGCATTCTTTACCATTTTAAGCACATTTTCTTCCGAAACATCATCGCGCACAAGCAGATAAAAACCCGTCTGACACCCCATAGGCCCGAAATATACAATACTGTCCTTAAATTCGGAGTTTCTTGTAAAAGTGGCTATCATGTGTTCGATTGTGTGCATGGTTACGTTATCAAGCGTTATTCCGCTGTTAGGCTTGCAGAAACGCAAATCATATGTTTTGCAGTCGCCGTCAATCCTTGAAAGATATATTCCGGCAGTGAGTTTTCTATGGTCAACGCAGAAGCTTTTTATTTTATCCATGATGGGTCTCCTTATATATTAAATAATTTTTTTCCGTTTTCAAAAGTTATTCTTTCGATTTCTTCAACACTCACGCTTTTTATATCCGCAAGCATTTCCGCAACGTAGTGAATATATAGCGAACTGTTGCGTTTGCCGCGCATGGGAACGGGTGCAAGATACGGACTGTCAGTTTCAATCACTATTCTGTCGAGGGGAATATACTTTGCAACCTCGCGCGGTTTTACTGAATTTTTAAATGTGAGCGAACCGCCGAAAGAAATATACATACCCCAATCAAGTATTTGTTTTGCTGTTTCGATGCTGCCGCTGTAACAGTGAAATACACCGCCGCATTCCCATACCTTATGGTCGCTGAGCGTTTGTATGCAATCACCGTGAGCCTCACGGTCATGAATTATAACGGGAAGCTTAATTTCACGTGCGGCATCAACCTGTCTGCCGAGCCACAGCTTCTGCAAATCCTTTGCATCGGCTCCGTAATGATAGTCAAGCCCTATTTCACCGACAGCCTTTACCTTTTCGTTTAATGCAAAGCGCTTTATAAGCTCAACGGAGTTTTCGTCTGCACTGTCTATTTCCTCGGGATGTATTCCGACAGCTGCGTAAATAAACGGATATTTCCCGCACAGTGAAAGAATATCGTCCATTTCTGAAAGCTTTGATGCCGGTATGAGTATCATTCCGACATTGTTTTCGTTCATGGAGGAGAGCAACTCGTCAATATCATCTTTAAATTGTTCGTCATTGTAGTGTGCGTGTGTATCAAACAGCATTTCTGATAATCCTTTCTTCCGTTATAACTGCGTCAAGGGCAACGTCGTGACTGTCGGCGTTTATGTTTTCTATAAGCTGAAAATCATAGCATAAGCCTGCTTTAAAAGCGCGCATATCGCATAAAAGCTTGTCATAATAGCCTTTTCCGAATCCTATTCTCCGGCAATTGCAGTCAAATACAATTCCGGGCACAAGCACAAGGTCAATATCATCGTAAGACGTTTCCTTAATCGTTTCGGGTTCGTATATTCCGTAAGCGCCTTTTTTCAGAGCGTTTTCGGCTGCAAGGTACGAAAGAGTCAGCGTTTCGGTATCGGTATTACTTATCGGAAGAACCACGCGCTTGTTTTGTTCAAACAAAACCGAAATTATTCTGTCCGTTCTGACCTCGTTAAATGAAGAACAGTATACCATAACAGTTTTTGCGGCCCTAAATTCAGGTATTGCAAAAAGTCTGTCCGATATAATGCTGCTTTTTTGTGCTATTTCCTCCGATGAAAGCTTATGGCGCTTTTCTTTCATTATAATGCGTAATTCGTTTTTATCCATGTCAATACTGCATCTGTGCCTTTACAGTTGCTGCTGTTTCGGCATCCTTTAAGGCTTTCACAATCGCAAATCCGAAATCCGCCGCTGCACCGGCGCCTTTTCCGGTGATGATTTTTCCGTCTGTAACAGCTTTGTCACTCAAAACATTTGCACCGTCAAGATACTTTTCAAAGCCGGGGAAACAGGTGGCATTTTTGCCTTTTAAAATACCTTTTTTGCCCAAAACAGACGGTGATGCGCATATCGCAGCAAGATATATTTCATTTTCAAAGGCGTAGTCTATAAGTGCATGAACCGCCTTTGACGAGTCAAGCAGCACGTGTCCTGCGCCGCCGGGCAGCATAAGCAGCTCCATGTTGTCTTTCTTTACTTCATCAATAAACATATCGGCAGTTACGGGTATTCCGTGTGCGCCTGTGACAAGCTTTTTATCTGTTACGGAGACGGTTTTAACGTCAATGCCGCTCCTTTTCATAATATCTGCCGGTTCAATTGCTTCGACTTCCTCAAAGCCGTCCGCAAGTAAAATATATACCATTGTGAAACCTCCGTTAAATTCTCTTTTATGCAACTGCAAAACGTGCAGAGTGAGTTTTTTATGCATTTATTATACCATGTTCATAATAAATTTACAATATGTTACTTGCAAAAACATAAAGAAATGTGATAAAATGGTTTACATAAGAATATATATAACAATGTACAAAAGAAAGGAGATGACGTAAAAATGAAAGATAAACAGTTTGATGCACTTACGCAGTTATGCAGAAAGAACAAGGAAATAGACCCGTTACTGTACCAAAAATATGACGTCAAGAGAGGCTTGAGGGATATTAACGGAAAGGGGGTCTTGGCAGGACTTACCGAAATTGGTGAAATAAAGGCTTACGAGGGCGATAAGCCGTGCAGAGGAAAGCTATATTATTATGGCTACAATATTGAGGATATTATTAAGGGAGCGGTTGTAGGAAGGTACTACGGATTTGAAGAAACGGTATATTTGCTTTTGTTCGGGGAACTGCCAAGCCGTGAAAAGCTTGATAAATTCAGAGAGATGATAGCTTCGTACAGAAAGCTTCCGCAGGGATTTGTACGTGATGTAATTATGAAATCGCCGAGCTGTGATATGATGAATATGCTTTCAAGAAGCGTACTTATGCTTTACACCTACGACGAGATGGCAGACGATATTTCGGTGGAAAATGTGCTGCGTCAGTCGATTGAACTTATAGCGCAGTTTCCGCTGCTTGCGGTATATGGCTATCAGGCGTATTGTTACAGCCGCGGCAGCGGTTCTCTGGTGGTGCACACGCCGAACGAGGACTTGTCAATAGCGGAAAGCATACTTTATATGCTAAGAAACGACAGTCAATATACAGAGCTTGAGGCGCGCGTGCTTGATATGGCGCTTATGCTTCATGCGGAGCATGGCGGCGGAAACAACTCGACTTTTACAACCCACGTTGTGACTTCGTCGGGAACGGACACGTATTCGACCGTTGCGGCATCGCTCGGTTCGCTGAAGGGCCCCAGACACGGCGGCGCAAACATAAAGGTAAGCCGTATGTTTGAGGATATGAAGAAAAATGTTAAAAATGTAGGCTCAGACGCAGAGGTGGAGCAGTATTTAAGAGATTTGCTTAATAAAAAGGCATTTGATAAATCGGGTCTTATATACGGTATGGGTCATGCGGTTTATTCAATTTCAGATCCGCGTGCGGAGGTCTTTAAGGGCTTTGTGGAGAAGCTTGCGGCGGAAAAAGGACGCATGGAGGAATTTGAGCTGTATTCAAAGGTGGAAAGATTGGCGCCCGAGGTTATTGCGTCAGAAAGAAAAATCTATAAGGGTGTAAGCGCAAATGTGGATTTCTATTCGGGATTTGTGTACAGTATGCTTGATATTCCGGCTGAACTGTATACGCCGCTCTTTGCAATTTCGCGGATTGCCGGCTGGTCGGCGCACAGATTGGAGGAAATAATTAATCCGGCAAAAATTATCCGTCCCGCATATTTAAGCGTGGCGGAATTAAAGGAATATAAAAACATTGACGAACGTTAAATAAACGGAGATATAAAAAGTCCGGCTTTCAAAAAGGCGCTGTAAAATTTTTTCAGCGCCTTAACTTTCTCAGAATATAACCGTAAGCAGCATCTTGAAATTTTCTTCTCCGTATACGGCGTGAGGGCGCTTTGCGGGCATTACGATTGCATCGCCTTCCTCAAGAAAATACTCAACGCCGTCTATTGTGATTTTTCCCTTGCCGTCAAGACAGCTTACAAGAGCGTCACCGCCCGATTCGTGAGTGCTGATTTCTTCACCCTTTGAAAAAGCAAACAATGTAATGCTTACAGACTGATTCTGTACAAGCGTTTTGCTCACTATCTGTCCGTCCTGATAAGTAACCTCATCGCGGAGTTTTAAAACCTCAGATTTGTTTATGTTTTTCATAATATCTGCCATAACTGACTCCTTTCCGTGTCGGTGACACTTGGTATATACATATATTATACCGCAATTTTTCAAAAAAACAAGTAAATTAATAAATTTGATTGACATTTCAAGGCGTATGTATTACAATATAAGAGGAATAAGTTCGGAGCCGCTGCGGCTTCGTGAAAGGAGTTAACGTTATAATATGGAGGAAGAAAAGATTTTATTGGAGGACGAAAACGGCGAAAATATAGAGTGTACAACTCTCGGAACGTTTGAGTTCAACGACAAGATTTACGGTGCGTTCGTTCAGGTTATGCCCGACGGTACGGAATGTGAGGATGTGATTATTCTTGAATGTCAGCCGGTAGAGGGCAGCGATATGCTTGACCTTTTTGCGGTTGAAGATGATGATGAACTGGAAGAAGCATATAATGAATTTGTAAGAATTTATTACGAGGATGATAATGAGGAATAATTAACTTGCAAAAAAATAGGCTGTAAAATTTTTTACAGCCTATTTTATTTTAAGAACATATGCAAAAGCTTGTCATAAAGCTTACTGTTGTACGGCTGATAGCGCATAGGCAGGTCGAGCCATGTTTTTTTGTCAACAATGGATTTTGTGTGCGAAAAAGCGTCAAATCCGGTTTGACCGTGATATGCGCCCATTCCACTTTCGCCGACACCGCCGAACCCCATACTGCTTGTCGCAAGGTGAATTATAACGTCATTTATGCAGCCGCCGCCGAATGATGATTCATCGGTTATGCGGCGAATGTTGGCTTTATTGTGTGAAAAAATGTACATTGCCAGCGGTTTGGCGTGTGTTTTCAGCTTTTCAACAACAGTATTAAAATCATCGAATACAATAACAGGCATAATCGGTCCGAAAATTTCTTCACCCATAACTGCATCTTTTTCCGTCACATTATCCATAACCGTCGGTGCAATTCGCAGCGACTGTATATTGGTTTCACCGCCGTATACGACTTTACTTTTATCAATAAGTCCGCAAAGACGCATAAAATGCTTTTCATTTACGATTTTGCCGTAATTGCTGTTTTTCAGAGGGTCGTCTCCGAATTGCAGTTTTATTTGTTTCTTTACCTCCGAAATAAATGTGTCTTTTACCGAACGTTCGCAAAGAATATAATCGGGAGCAACACAGGTCTGACCGCAGTTAAGGTATTTACCGAAAACAATGCGTTTTGCGGCAAGCTTTATGTTTGCGCTTGAATCAACAATACAAGGACTTTTTCCGCCAAGCTCCAAAACCACCGGCGTAAGATTCTCTGCGGCGTGACGGAGAACTTCTTTGCCTACCGCCTGACTTCCGGTGAAAAATATAAAGTCAAATTTTTGGTCAAGAAGCGCAGTGTTTTCGGCTCTGCCGCCGGTTATCACCGCGATATATTCGGGTGGAAAACATTCGGAGACTATTTTTTCTATAACGGCGCTTGTTGCGGGGGAATATGCGCTTGGCTTTACGATTGCCGTATTTCCGGCAGCGATAGCGTCGGCAAGCGGATCAATGCTTAAAAGAAACGGATAATTCCACGGACTCATGATAAGCGTGTTTCCGTAAGGTACGCTTTGTGTAAAGCTGTGCGAGGCGAACTGCGCAAGGGGAGTGCGGACGGTTTTTCTGCGTGAAAATTTTCTTGTATGGCGAATCATATATGAAATTTCTGATAACGCAAGACCGCTTTCACACATAAAGCCTTCGTAAAAGCTTTTTCCGAGATCGGCTGACAGTGCATTTTTTACTTCCAATTCGTGTTTTTTTATGGATGAATACAGCTTTTTCAACTGATTTATACGGAAATTTGCCGGCAAAGTATGTCCGGCTCTGTAATAATTTTTCTGTTTTTCAAGCAAAGCCTGAATTTCCGGCTGAGTCATTTTTCATTACTCCAATCTGCAATAATATAATAAAATTTTTCGAGTTCCTTTCGTGTCATCAATTTCGGAACGGGATAAAGCGGATTGGCCTCCGCTTCGGCATTGCGTGCCATTTGTGGAATATCGGATTTTTTTATTCCCGTAAGCTTGTCGGGAATACCTATCCTTTTGTTTAAATCTCTTACGGCTTTAATAAATTTCTTTGCGCCGATTTCATGACTGTCGCTTTTGGCGGAAACTCCGGCAGCTATTCCGATTTCATGCAGCTTTTTGTAAGCGCTTTTGCCGTAAGCTTCAAGTACATATGGCATAATTACGGCATTGGCAAGACCGTGCGGCGTTCCGTATGTACCGCCGAGAGAATGTGCAACGGCGTGAATATATCCTACGTAAGATTTTGAAAAAGCAATTCCGGCTTTGTAAGCGGCAAGGAGCATATTTTCTCTTGCAATACGGTTATGACCGTCATGGTATGCGGTTTCTATGTTTTCAAAAATCAACTTTGCTGCTTCAAGCGCAAGACGGCGCGTTTCTTTGGTGGTTGAACGTCCGATATATGCTTCTGTAGCATGAGTAAGGGCATCAATTCCGGTTGCTGCTGTCAGATGTGGCGGCAGCGAATAGGTGAGGGCAGCGTCCAGAACGGCATATCGGGGAATGAGCGGAAAACTCATCAAGGCATATTTATGCTGCTTTTCGCTGTCTGTGATAATGGCTGCAAGCGTAACCTCGCTGCCTGTACCGGCGGTTGTAGGGATGGCAATGAGTGGCGGCAAAGTGCGCATTACACGCAAAATCCCCTTTAACTGCCCCAAACTCCTTTTGGGATAAACAAGCCTTGCTCCGAGCGCTTTTGCACAGTCCATTGAAGAACCGCCGCCGATTGCAATAAGGCTGTCGCAGTTGTTTTGCAGATAAATTTTCAGAGCCTCCTCCACATTATGTACTGTGGGATTTGGCTGGGTTTTGTCATATATTATGCAAGTGATACCGCATTTTTTTAGAACATCTTCGAGAGGTTTTGTTAAACCGTTTTGTGTAATGCCGCTGTCGGTTACAATAAGCGGTGACTTTATTCTTTCCTTGCGGAACACATATTCCAGTTCGGAGCAGAATTTTATAATTTCGGGTTCCCTATATGGAAGAAACGGCAGAGCTATATGAAATGCCGTCTGAAAAACGCGGCAAAATGCCGATTTGAGAAAAAACATAAATATCTACCTTTCGCAATTTTTTAAAGCTGATTCGAGATTTTCACTGATAATGCCGAGACTGCGGTAAAAAGCGGCGCGATCTTCTTCACTTAGCCCCGTACTGACTTCATCAAGAACGCGGTCTATTTTGTCGGTGATTTTTTTGCCTGTTTCGCAGCCTTTATCGGTCAGCAAAATGGGTGATTTATAGCGCTTGGCGCTCCGGGTTTCCCGGGTAATATAGCCGTTGGTTTCGAGATAGTCAAGCGAACGTGAGATGGTTGCCTTGTCCTCTTCGCAGCGTTCGCATAAATCCGTAGCCGTTAAAGCGCCGGAGGAGTAAAGATAATAAAGGCATGAAATATGCGGGCTGCGCAGTCCGTATTCTGACATTTCGTAATTTTTTATACTTCGTATGCTGCGGCTTATTCGGTTGATAAGCACAGTAAATACTTCAAATCGTTCCTGCATACTGATAAAATTCCTTTCTGAATCATACTTGTTGAAAATTCAACAAGTATGATTATATCACAAAGTTGTTGAAATGTCAACAGGAAACAAAAGGAGCTGTAAAAATATTTTTTTGGATTCTTTTTAAAGGGATAGGAAAAAATGTTTCAGAACGAACAAACTGAACCTGCCGGCGTATGTATATACCCGGTCGCATGGGCTATCAGCAGGCTGTTGCCTGCGACCAGCCTCATGAGAGGTTCAGTTTGTTTGTAGCAAAGAGGTATTAAATTGAGAAAAATCGGATAAAATACGATTTTTAACAAAATATTAAATTCTATTATTTTTTTTAATTCACTTTATTCCTTATAAATTTGCCTTTTGCGGTCTGGACTTTTTTTACATTCCAATATAGGAATTATTTCAATGCACGCAGCGAATTTACCACTGCAATCAGCGCAACGCCGACATCGGCGAAAATTGCCGCCCACATTCCGGCAAAACCTAATGCGCCGAGTATCATAATAAGAACCTTTACGCTTATTGCAAATACTATGTTTTCTTTTACAATACGCATTGTTTTTGAAGAAATTCTCACAGCGTCAAGTATCTTTGAAGGCTCATCACTCATTAAAACAATATCAGCGGCTTCAACTGCGCTGTCACTTCCGATACCGCCCATTGCAATACCTACGTCCGACATAGCAAGAACCGGAGCGTCGTTAATTCCGTCGCCGACAAATACTGTGATGCCGGAGGTGCGCCTCATTATCTGTTCCATTCTGTTGACTTTATCTTGGGGAAGAAGCTGGTAATAGGTTTTATCTATTCCTAAATGCTCCGAAACCTGCATAGCGCTTTCTTTTGTATCACCGGTAAGCATAACGGTTGAAATACCTTTTGCGGCAAGACCTGATACAGCGCTCATGCTGTCTGGCTTTTCCGTATCCGAAATTACTATATAGCCGATATAACTGTTATCGTATGCGGCGTATACAACAGTACCCCCAATGCCGTCGGTATCGGGAACATATATATGATTTTCATTCATCAGCTTAATGTTTCCGCAAAGCGCCTGTTTTCCGTCAATTTCGGCAGAAATGCCCATGCCGGCAATCTCACGGTAATTGCTTATGCGTGAACGGTCAATATTCTTGCCGTATTTGGCAAGTATCGGCGCTGCTGCGGGGTGGTTTGAATAAGCCTCGGTGTGAGCGGCTACATCAAGCAGTAAATCTTCGTTTTCAGCGCTGGTTTTTGTAACCTCAAATACACCGTTTGTAAGCGTTCCGGTTTTGTCAAATACAGCGGTTTTAAGCTTTGACATCGACTCAAGATACGTACTCCCCTTGATTAATATTCCTTTTTTTGACGCAGCGCCGATTCCAGCGAAAAATCCGAGCGGAACCGATATTACAAGCGCACACGGGCAGGAAATAACAAGGAAAATTAAAGCGCGATGGAACCACTTTGAAAAGTCTCCTGCCATAACCGGCGGAACAACTGCAAGAAGCACAGCGATTGCAACGACAATCGGCGTGTAGTATTTTGCAAAGCGTGTGATAAACTGCTCCGAATGTGATTTTCTGTCACGTGCATTCTCGGTAATTTCAAGAATTTTTGCTACCGTACTGTTGATGTAATCCTTTGTGACTTCGATTTCAACAGCCGCACCGCTGTTGATAAATCCGCTTAAAACGTTACTGCCGACTTCAACGCTTCTCGGAACACTTTCTCCCGTCAGAGCAACAGTGTCCATATATGTTTTTCCGTTTCTGATTATACCGTCAAGAGGTACTTTTTCACCGTTTTTGACGGTTATAATATCTCCGATATGCACACTTTCCGGAGAAACTCTCACAAGCTCACCGTCTTTGGTTATGTTTGCATAATCGGGGCGTATGTCCATGAGTGCGGTAATCGATTGACGGCTCTTGTCAACAGCGGAATGCTGAAGCGCTTCGCCGATCCTGTATAAAAGCATTACCATTGCTGCTTCACTGTATTCTCCCGTAGCGAATGCACCTATGCTTGCAATTGACATAAGGAAGTTTTCATCAAGGAAATGTCCGTTTTTTAGTCCTCTGATTGCTTCAAGTATAATATCATATCCGAGCAGCAGATACGATACGGCAAATAATATTATCGCAACCGGCATAGGGAGGAGGCGCTTCGCTATTATTGCAGCAACGAGAATTGCAGCGCCGATGGAAATCTGTACAACAGGGAGCTTTTCGTCATGCTCACAGCCGCAGCAACAGCCATCGTGGTCATGGTGACGCTCATGCGCATGGTCATGTCCGCAGCAGTCGTGATCATGGTGGTCATGGGCGTGTTCGCAGCAGTCGTGATTGTGGTGATGCTCGTGTTCGTTTTCGCAAGAACAGGCGTCGTTCTTACGGCTGTTAATATCCTTGTTCATATAAAAACCCTCCAACATATGAATAATTGTTCATATGTTCATTATATGCTATAATTATTGATTTGTCAACCTTTTTTTGAAAAAAATTATTAATATATTATGCGAAAAAAAATCCTATCAATTCATCGGACGCAAAATAGGCATATGAGGTTAATTTCGGATTGACTTTAAAAAAGAAATACTATATAATATTAATGATATTTTGTACTTTTGATTACAAAAAGGAGCAATTTAGTTTGAAACAGTGTATGGATTCGATAATCTGCACCGCAGATTAAAAAAATATGTAAGGTTCACACTATTGACAGAATGGTCAATGCAGACCTTCTTAAATAAGATCAGCACATCAATATTTTATATCAAATGAAAAAATGAGATAAAAGAAAAAAATGTCTATTGCATACCGGCGAACTATGAGATATACTATATACGGTAAGCAATATTAGTTTAAACTGCGGAGGTCATCTTACATGAAAAACGTGAAATACATATTAAAAAAGCCATACAAAAGATTTTTTTTAATGTTTGTTGTTCCGTGTATAATTTCAGTTATGGCGCTGATTGCTTTTTTAATACTCAGTTTTGTATCAAATGAAAACTATTTAAACAGATATTCACAGATGATGATGCGGAGCTATGCGGCAGAATGTGAGACTAAGATAAATTCCACAATTTCATCAGTAATATTACAGATTACCGACTCCATGTTTACGGAGGTTTTGTCGGGCGTTATTCAAAAGGATGACACACAGTATCTGAATGATATTGAAAATATTACCCGAAACTATCCTGAAATAAACAGCTTTTTTATTTATTCCGAGAGTGAGAATGAGGCGTTTTACAAAGGAAACAGGTATTCGGGAGAGGAATTTTTTAATTCGGTTATATCATACGATTTATATAATGAAATGTATTGGAGAGGATTCAGACTGTACGGCACCTCGTCTTACCGTACGCTTTTACCAAATGTAATGGAGCTTAACGGTGATAAAAAAGTAGTAATTCCCGTTGTTATCAAAAAGACAAACAATAAGGAACTGAAAAATTCATTGGTTATTAATTTTGACATAGCAGAGTTGTTTTCCGCACTGAAAACACCGAAAATATCGCAAAATTCAAAGATATTTATTTTTAACAGGTATAATGAGAGAGTTTTCGGGAATGACTTTAACCCCACAGGATATGACTTTGGAGACGATTTTTATAAAAAAATTATAGAACATGACAGTACGTGTTTCAAATATACCGTAGATTCGGGACGGGCAATCATCAATTCATACTCGGAAACAAGCAGTCTGAACGGATATACATATTTTAGCGTAACTCCATATATTGATTTGCTGAAAATGCTCATGCCATGGACAATAATTATAATTGTAATCAGTCTGGGAATTATGTTTATAGCTATTTGCACTGCGGTTATGAATGCAAGGCGTGCTGTAAAGCCGATAGAAGATGTATTTGATAATATTTTAAGGCGTCAGCCGGGCGAAGATGAAAATCTTATGATTACACTTAAAAACATAACAAAAGAGCTGTATTCAAACAATACAAGCCTTTCTACCGTAATACCGATTGCGAGAGTTAAGTTTTTAAATGATTTCTTAAACGGTGAGAAAAATATAAATATAGGCGACAGCGCGCGCAAGATGTTATACGAATCACTGCCGTTTAAATATGATTACTATGCGGTGGTAGCCGTAGAAATTTCGTTTACGGTATTTGTGTATGATGCGTTTGATGCAGTGGAGTGCAGTCAGATAACGACCGGTGTTCATGAGCTTATAAACGAATTGTTTTCGGAGAAGTTCATAACATTTGCTCTGCCCGGTGAAAACGGCAGGCTTTCGGTTATTTTAAACAGCAAGACAGATGACGAAGCAAAGATTTCGGACGTTATAGACTTATTTATAGAAAGCTTTAGGTATGACTGCGAGGCTATAAGAATAAAAGTTGGCAAGAGCAGATTTTATAAAGATACCGAGGGGCTGAAGCGTGCAAACAGAGAAGCGGTATTTTCGTTAGAAGATATTGATATGTCGGTATTAAGACCGTTTGATGACGACGGTGATACAACCGAGATTGATTTCGATGAAGATACGGAAAAAACGCTGTTTGATGCGTTAATGGCGTATGATACGGAGAAAGCGCGTAAGCTGTTTGAGAAAATTGCGGAAAAAAATTCCGGCATTAAATCAAGACTTAAAAACCATTTGTACCATAAAGTGCTGAACGTTATAATGAGAATGATGAGCATAAAAAATATTCCGTATAAGAATAATATGTATGAATATGAGATATATGCAGATATTCTTACGCAGTCGCCGGAGAAAATACACAAACATATTCTGGAAATCTTTGAGTATATAAGCGTATATGCGGAGGAAAACAAAACAGAGGACGGTTCTGATGAACTGTTTAAAAATATAATGAAATATGTCAATTACAATTATACAAATCCTATGCTGTCGCTTGAAGCGATGTCATCACATTTTGATATTGCAAAATCAAACATATCCGTAATGTTTAAAAAGAAACTGGGAATAGGTTTTCATGAATATATAAGCGGACTGCGAATAAAGAAAGCCAAGGCGGCGCTGGTCAATACAAAGTATAAAATTGAAGATATTTGTGAAATGTGCGGATTTTCGAGTACAAAAACGTTTTTCAGAGTATTTAAAAATGAAGAGGGAATCACCCCGGGAGAGTACAGAAAAAGAAACAGAAAATAAAGCGGCACAAAACAACAAAAAAACAGGCGTCAGAGCCTGTTTTTTTTGGCTCCAAAACCGCATAAAACCGTACTTTCTGAAAAAATGAGACGAATTGAAAAAATGTCCCTTTACGGGAAGAGAAGAGTGTGTTATGGTAAATACGTAATCCGGCAAAATAAACTTATAAGCAGCGGGGAGGAAGTAAACAATGCGGTAAAAGAGACAGAAAGCTTTGGCGGAGTTGACATAATGGTTCATAATGCTACTGTAGAACAGGGAGGAAAGAAAATGAAAAAACAATTAAAAAAAGCAGCGGCTTGTATGTGTATTACAGCGATTGCGGTAAGTATGGCGGTATCCTGCGGAAAGAAAGATGCCGAAAAGGATGGGGTCATAACAATTTCCGTGGGGGATATTCCGGCAGCGGATGTAGACCCGAGGGCAAATCAGATTTGCATGGAGAGAATTGCGGAATTTGAAAAGAACAATCCCGATATAAAAATAGAGGCTGACAGTTATTCGTTTGCACCGGATACATATGCGGCAATGGCAGAGGCAGGAACACTGCCAACGACATATTATGTGCCGTTTACACAGTCAAAACTGATAATGGATATGGAATATTCGACTGATATAACCGAAGCATTCAAAAAGTATGGCTTATATGACAAAGTAAGCGATACCATTCTTGAAAAAATATCGAAGAACGGAAAGATATATTTAGCACCGTATGATTGTTATGATTCGGGAATGGTTTTAAATATGAAGCTGTTTAAGGAAGCGGGACTGCTTAATGCCGACGGAACGCCAAAAACGCCGCAGACGTGGGAGGAACTGGCGCAGACAGCTGAAACAATCAAGAAAAAAACAGGCAAAGCGGGCTTGGCGCTGCTGCCGAGCGGATGGAGATTTATGAATATTGCATGGAGCTACGGCGGTGAATTTGTAGAAAAAACACCGGACGGCAAATGGAAAGCGATATTTGATTCGCCGGAGGTTACTGCAGCGTTGCAGTATGTAAAGGATTTGAAGTGGAAGTATAATGCAATCCAGGAAAATGTTCTGGCGGACGCAGAGGGGATAAATCAGCTTGTAGGAACAGGTCAGGCGGCTATGATGTTCGGAGAACCAGGAACCGCGACAAAGTGCATGACATACGGAATGGACATTAAAGATGTGGGAATGATGCAGATGCCTGCCGGCCCGAAAAAAAGAGTAACTCTTATCGGCGGAACATACAGCGTAATCAAAAAAGGTTCTACGGAAAAAGAAATCGACGCGGTAATACGCTGGCTGCAAGAAACGGGTACTTTGGGAACAGAGCTTAATGATAAGACCAAAAAAAGTATTCAGTCTCAGATTGACTTAAATCTTGCAAGCAATGTCATTGTAGGAGCACAGACAATTACGCCGTGGAATTCAAACAATCCGGTAACGGAATACAGAAAAAATCTGGAAAAAGAACAGACAAATATAAATCTTGATTTTGTTAAGGAGTACAACAACAAAAACGATATAGAATTTCATGAAGAGGTTCCGGTTGCGGCAAGTCCGCTGTATCGTACGCTGGGAAATTGTATTCAGGAGGTTCTTACGAACGAAAATGCCGATTGTGCGGAATTGCTGAAACAGGCCGCTCATGATTTTCAGAAAAATCAGCTTGACAATATAAAATAATTTTGCCGCCGGAAACCGAAAATTCCGGCGGCGGACAGTGAAAGAGGTGAAAAATATGAGCAAAATAATATCGTCGGTAAAAAGAATAACGGTGCGTGACGGCAGAGCATGGACGCTGATTTTGCCCGCGCTGTTATGTATTTTTCTGTGTGTGATTCTGCCGCAGATACAGGCGATTATTTGGTCATTTTTTGAAATGAAAGGCTTCACACCGACAGAATTTATCGGGTGGGAAAATTACAGAATAGTTGTGACTGATACGGCGTTTTTAAGGACATTTCAAAATACATTGCTATATGTGTTTTATTCTGTTCTGGTGGGCTTTTTTACACCTATTTTGGTTTCATTGGTAATGAATGAGATAGTACATTTCAGAAAATTCACAAGATTTACAATATATCTTCCGACGGTTATGCCGGCGGTGACAGTGTCGCTCTTGTGGTATTTTATGTATTATCCGGATCAGACGGGGTTGTTAAATTCAATCATAGTAAAGTTAGGCGGTCAGCCCTATGTGTGGCTCCAGGACGGCAGATACAATATACTGTATATATGTATAAGTATGGCATGGACAGCAACGGGCGGCACTGCTCTCTATTACTATTCGGCAATGCAGAGCGTGAACAGAGGACTGTACGAGGCGGCGGTAATTGACGGTGCGGGCGTGTTCAGGAGATTGCAGGTGGTTACGCTGCCGCATATGTCGGGAATGCTTTTGCTGTTCTTTATGCGTCATATTATGGGCGTATTCAATGTTGTCGAACAGCCTATGCAGATGACCGACGGCGGTCCGAACAATGCCTCCGTATCACTCGGACTTTTGAGTTACAGATATGCGTTTTCCGACGGAAAACCCGGATATTCACTGGCTCTGAGCGTAATGATGTTTGTGATAATGGTGGCAGCTACGGCAATATATATGCGGGTAAACAAAAGGGTGGAGGATAATTTATAATGAAAATGAATGTTAATACTCCGAAATCGAAAAAAAACATAAGCAGCGTATTATTTGCCAATATGGATAAAGGTGTTCTGACCAATGCCGATATGCGTCAGAAAAAATATGTGGCTTTATATGCCGTTTTGGCGCTTGTAATGCTTGTGTGCATATTGGTTTCGGTTGTTCCGGCTTTGTGGATGATACTGACGGGATTTAAAGAACCGGCAGAAATTTATCAGGGTCTGTCAAACTTTTTTCCGAAAAAAATTGATTTGTCAAAGCTGGGTAAAATATGGCGTCAGATGAATTTCGGGAAATACTATCTGAATACATTTATAATGTCGTTGGGGGCGGTATTGATAGATGTTATATTCTGCGGACTGGCAGGATACGTACTGTCAAGATTAAAACCAAAGGGCTCAAAGGCTGTATATGCCGTAATTTTCTGTCTGATGCTTCTTCCGACAACAATGCGTCAGGTGCCGCTTTACAAAATGTTTATCGATTTTCCGATAGGGCATTTCAATATGATTAATACATATGTTCCGATATGGCTGATTTCGGGAGCAACGCTGTTTGATGTAATTTTGTTTAAGACGGCGTTTGACACAATATCAAGTTCGCTTGTCGAAGCGGCGAAGATTGACGGTGCGTCGGACGGAAGAATTTTTTTGCAGATTATGGTACCGCTAAGTATGCCTGTAATTATAACGGCAAGTATATTTGCATTTAATTATCAGTTCGGTTCGTTCTTCTGGCCGCTGCTTGTGCTCAGAGATCCGAAAAAATCCGTTATGGGACTGCTTGTTTATAACCTGAAAACATCGACCATGACAATGGATTACAGACTTCTTGCCATGATTTTTGCAATATTGCCGCAGCTTGCGATATTTATAATCCTGCAAAAATATATTATGAGCGGACTGAATGTAGGAGGCGTCAAAGGATAATTAAAAGGAGAAGGTTTATGAAAAGAATTTTTGCAATGCTTATTTCAATTTCAATGCTTGCGGTGCAATGTGGTGTAAACGTATATGCGCAAACAGAGGATTATGCGGAAATAATTTTCGGAAAATACATAAAGACACATAATATATCGGGTTACGGTACAGGTGCGGCAACCGACGGAGAAATTGTGGTACGCAATGGCAGAGAGGGACTTAAATTTACATATGAGCCGCGAGTAACGTTTATGTATCTTAATGTAGATGACGAAGTGTTTTATGAGCCGGAGGGGATAGATGTACGTGTAAAGGTTGACTATTTTGACGAAGGCAAAGGAACCTTTACAATGAGACATAGCACACCCACAGAGGCATTTTATGACAATAATGATATTGTCAGGCTGAATGATACAAAGGAATGGCTTACGCATGAATTTATATTGAAGAATGCGGATTTCAGAAATAAATGCAACGGAAACGACATAGTACTGGCGCAATGGAGTACGAATATGCCGCGAACTGTCGATGATGTAATTTTCGGTTCGGTGCGCATTGAGCGTATATATCAGCCGGTTACGGAGAGCTTTTCATCGGACGAGGTCGGAAACATTTTTTCGCCCAAAGAAGAAATGAAGCTAAGGCTTGATTTGCGGAATGTGACCGATACGACGATTAACGCAAAGCTGAATTACGGAGTATATGACCATGAAGATAAGCTTATATATACCAAGGAAAAAGAACAGCAGCTAAACAGCGGCGGCAATGTGATTGAGATAAAGCCCGAGATTACAAAATTCGGAATATATAAACTCAAAGGCAGCGTCAGCTACGAATATGACGGAGAGCAATACAATGATGCTGTGGAGACGTGGTTCTCATTGGCAGATAAGTTTGAACCGGGTGAGGAAAAGAACAAAAAGCTCGGTGTGGCTTTGCTGTATACGCTGTATAACAAAAATCCGGAATATGCGGATAAGGTGTATAAGGTTCTCGATGAGCTCGGAGTCGGAATGGTCAGAGGCGATATGGGCTGGTGGGATATAGAAACCGAAAAAGAGGTTTATAATTTTGCCTCCGTAAAAGACGATATGCAGTTTAAATTTAAGGACATGGGCATAGAGCCGTTTATGATTCTTGACTACGGAAGTGAGCTGCGCGGAGGAAAAATGTGGAATGACCCGCCTTCAGAGGGAGAATATCTTGACGCTTATGTGGATTTCTGCGTTGAAACGGTAAAGCATTACCGTGGTGTTATAAATTATTATGAAATCTGGAACGAGTACAATAATATACCTAATTTTAACGGAACGGGCAAGCCGCCGGCGGATTATGCAAAGATGATAAAGGCGGTTGTTCCGGCAATAAAAGCGGTTGCTCCGGAGGTTACGCTTATAGGCGGCGTTACGGAGGAAATTCCTCTTGATTGGTTTGATAAGCTCTTTGACGAGGGTGTGCTCGATTATCTTGACGCAATAAGCGTTCATCCGTATCAGTGGTCAACAGAATGGGATTTTAATTTCTTCCGCTGGGAGGCGAATGAACTTAAAACCAGAATGAAAAATCACGGCAAAGAGCTGCCTGTGTGGAGTTCGGAGCTTGGCTGGACATCGGGAACGGAAACAAACTGGTATTGTTCGCCGATTGACCGTGCCATAAGAGCCGTAAAAGCGTATATAGTCAATGACAGCGAGCATATTTACGACCGATATGTGCATTACTGTTTTCAGAATGTCGGAATCAATCCGTATACATCAGCTCATAATGCAGGCTTGATAAGATTTACAAACGGGGAAGTGACGGATTTTGCGGCGGAGGACGGATATGTGACCTATGCCGCAATGAATAAGCTGATAGGAACAGCGCTGCCGAACGGAAGTATTGTAAATGATGACGGCAGCTGTCTGTACAAATATGACAGGAAAGACGGAAAAAACGTCATAGCCGCATGGAGTGAGGGCGAAACGAGAGCAATAAGCGTAAGGCTTGATACAAACGAAATAGCTAAGCTTGACATTTACGGAAACAAGCTGGAAACACTTACTTCCGATGACGGTGTTTTTGTACTCTCGGCAGAGGATAAACCTGTATATTATACAGGTGATTTTAAAAGCTTTGAACAGGCGCAGGGCGGCATAACCGTAACTGACGGGCCGTACAGCGCCGGATTGGGCGAAGAATTTACATTTGAAGTCAAAGGAAAGCCGGAGGATAAAATCAGACTTGAAATAGAAACGGAGCTTGACGTGGTGTCAAATGAAAACGGCAAAGCGGTGATAAAGGCTCCGTCGGACAGAAGCGGCAGCGAGAGATTTTTTGTCAGAGCATATAACGGCGATAAGGTTTGCTATGCGGCAAACAGCATTTTGAAGATTGATGCGATTGAAACTTCGCTGCATTTTGAATCTGTAAATAACAGCTATTCAAAGGCAATTCTGACCATAAAAAACCTCGGAAAAACAAATCCCGTTTCGGGAACGGCAAGCCTGTCCGAAATAAATTCGGATATAAAGCTTAATGTTCCGGTGAGATTTGTGGAAATACCGCCGCAGAAAAGTATGGATTTTGAAATCGGATTGCCGGAAATGGTAAAAAAACGTCCGATGCAAATAAAGACAGAAGTGAAAACAACCGGCGGGTATGAATACAGCTGTGAGCAAAAAGCGGATTTTACTACTGCCGAATATGCCGCAAAGAAACCCGACATCGACGGAATTATCGGAGAAAACGAGTGGACGGGATCGTGGTTTGTAGCGGATAAAGCGGATATGGTAAAGAATATTAAGGATTGGCGCGGTGTGAATGATTTGAGTTTCTCGGGAAATCTTATGTGGGACGAAGATAATCTTTATATGGCAGCTGCGGTAAAGGATGATGTATTCAGCCAGGATTATGTAAATAATGCGGTGTGGAACGGTGATTCGATGCAATTCGGATTGAATGATATTCCGGCAAACATTCATAATACCGCACAATTTACACCGTTTTGTCTGAGTCTGACAAAAGAGGGCGTACAGCTGTACAGAAGCGCCTGCTACTATTTTTCGGAGGCGGGATTGATAAAAAATGCAAAAACAGCGGTAAAGCGCACGTCGGACGGAGTTGTATATGAAGCTGCAATACCGTGGTCGGAGATTTTCTATGAGGGATATACTCCCGATACAAGTTCACAGGTGGGTTTTTCGATTTTGTTTAATGATAATGACGGAAACGGCAGACGCGGCTGGATAGAATATAACAGCGGAATCGGATCGGGAAAAGACTATACACAGTTCGGCAAAATAACATTTATAAAATAACAGGCGTTCATTGTCAATAAATTTTGTATAACAAAATTTATATAATATTATAGGCAAAAGTATGAAAGGAGAATAATGTTATGAAATTAAGGAAACTAATGTCGGCAGTATTATCAGCATCACTTTTGACGGGAGCAGCGGTAATGCCGGTACAGGCAAAAAGCATCAGCGAGGTGGATTACCTCATAAACGAGAACTTTGAAAACTATGTAAACGGAGAAATTCCATCGGGATTTGAAAAATGGGTATATGACGGAGTTGATGTTTCGTTTGAAAGAGTTGCAGGCACAAGAGGCGGAGGAGTTAAAATCTCAACTCCGTCGGGGTATAGCGTCGGTCTCAAAAAACAGCTTGAAAGAGGTCTTAACTCAGATGAAATTCTGACAGTAAGCTCGAAGCTTAAATACGACGAAAAGAATACAAAAATAATTTTCGGTATGGATAATAAAGCGGGAAACAGCCCCGAAAAATTATTTATAAACTTTGCGGATGGAAAAGTAAACAGCTGGTGGTCGGACAGACAGCAGCTGGGCACATTTACGGCGCCGCAATCGGGCGAATGGTTTGACTTTTCGGCTGAAATAATCGGAAGTACGGGACTGATAAATTTATATATAAACGGCGAACGCGTACTTGCAAATACCACAACCGGATGGGACGGCGTCAGCTACATCAAAGACAGCGCCTCATGGATGGATAAGGGTGAAAATCTTGCCGCTTTGTCAAAGCTTTATTTCGGAGTGGCTGCTCCGTCGAGTGTGATAAGCATTGATGATTTTGTTGTTAAGCGTTCAAAGGCAGCGTTTAAAGAAGGCTCGGTATTCAGGACGGATTTTTCGGAATATAAAACCGGAAATGCGTGGAGCCTGCCGGACGGATTTGACCGTTCACTGCTTTATCCGTGCGTAAAGCCGGGAAGTGTTGACGAAGAACACGGACAGTCGCTTTCTATCGGCTATAACGATAAGTCAATGTCCGGAGTGGTGTTTGAAAGCAGAAATGACGAGGGAACAGCCATAACATCGGGTACGGTAGAATATTCGTTTGACGCATACAAGACAAATGATGAAATACAGCTGAGATTGTTCATGACAAACGGTTATGACATTACCAAATACGAGTATATGCAGATAGGCGGCGACACAGACGGCACATTTGCACCGGTAACGGGATTTTTTGTCAACGGTAATGAGTGGAACAAGCCTGTCTGCAGCGGAAAATGGGTTAACTATAAAATTACGGCAAATTTGAATAAAAAAATCGGAGAAATCTTTATAGACGGTGAAAGTCAAGGTAAGATGCAGATTATGAACGAACCGAAGATTGCCGGAATATGTATAAACCGTGCGGCAAACAAGGGAGTGGATACGGAATTGTACATTGATAATTTCAAGTATTCATATTCGCCTGCTGAAACCGGAATAGAATTTTACGGAAATTCGGCAAGTCAGTGGTATACGCCGGAGGCGGTAACAGACGAAGGCGTTGTAACGGCAGAGCCGGGAAAAGATATATGCAGTAAGCCCGTTACAACAGCCGGAATAAGTACGGGAGCGCTTAATATCAGTTATAAAATAAAAGCAGATACGGGTGCAAAAACGTGGATTACCGTTAACGGCTCGGAAACAAGCAATTCGCTGCCGCTTACATATTTTGCAAACGACGGTATTGCAGTCGGAAGCGAGGGTATGGGTGACGAAAATTACAGACTTTCAACCGATGATGCAACGGGAGTATGGTATGATGTGTCGTTAAAGCTGGATTTTGATTCAAAGGTTCTTTCTGCGGAGGTAACTCCGGAGGGCGGAGAAACTCTGAGAAAAAAAATCAGCTTTGATCCCAAAGATATATGGTCGGGTTACGCAATCAGCGATATTAAGTGGCTTCATGTTAAAAATAGCGCCGTCGCTGTCGGTAATGCGGAATTTAAAGACCTTGTTATAAAAACTGCCGGTGCGGAAATGCTGAAAGAACCTCAGCTTACACTGTATAATACAAAAGGCGAGATTGTCGATGACGCAATTGCCGAGCCGGAAATTCAAACAATTGACATTAATTTCAACTCCCCGATGGATATGGCGGCTTTGGCTGATGCAGTCACACTGAAAGCGGATGATAATACAGACGTTAATTTTACAATGACGCAGAAAAACGGAGTTGTATCGCTTAAGCTTCCGGGACTTTTAAAGGGAGATGCGGTTTATACATTACAGATAAATAATTCGGCAAAAAATATTTTCGGGGAAAATATAGCACAGACGGTTTCAACCGAAATTCATACCGGAAAAGGCGCTCAGAAAGGAATTCTGACATCTGCAATAAGCAGTCTGACGGAGCTGGCAGAAGGTACGGACGTCACGTTTACGATTGATTATACCAATACAACGTTTAACAACAATGAGATGTATATGATTGTAAGCTATTACGGTGAAAATATCTTGAAAGCAATAGACTCGTATAACATTAATTCGGGTGATGAAGTAAATAATGTCAGACTCAAAATAAATAAAACAATCGGAAACATGACGGATATTTCAAAAGTCAAGGTTTTCCTGTGGCAGGGATATGAAACATTACAGCCGATTGCCGAAAATCTTGTTTTTTAAGGATATGCAGAGTGCGGAAGCGCTCTGCATACAGTGACAGCTGATACGGAGGAGTTTTATGAGTAACAAAAAAATAGCAGGGGTATTAAGTATAATTCTGACATTTGCTTTATGCGTGATTCCGAACTTTTCTATGAAGGCATCGGCATCGGGTGCGGAATCCTATGGGGTTGAATTTTTAAAGCTTGACGAGAATTTTATGTTTGATGTAAATAAAAGAGTAAGCATAGATTTAAAACTTACAAACAACACAAAGCAGGCGGTTCCTGTCGTTATGTATGTAAGGGTGACGGATTATTCCGAAAACAGTATATGGTATATTTCAAAGGAATTCACCATAGGTGCGGACACAGGGATGATAAAGAAGCTTATCCCCGATAATCTGCAAACGGGACGTTACAAAATCAGAGCATTTGTTGTGTTTGATAATTCATATACAGCCGATATAAGCCGTTATTTCCTTATTAATGACAAAAATGTTTCGGATGACAGCTTAGGCGTATGTACACACTTTGAAAAATCGTGGAAGAATTATAAATATGATAATATGGAGCTGATTAAAAACGGCGGAACAAAATGGATTCGCAACGACTGTACATGGGGCACGGTGGAACATCCGAAAGGAACATTCAGACTGCCGCAGAATATATTACAGTGCATTGAATATGCGGAGAAAAAAGGACTTAACATTTTAATGCCGCTTACCTATTCGCACATATATTATTGCGAAGAACCCGGATGCGAAAACGGCTGCAAGGACGAAAGCCACTGGACAAATCTGCCGTATACGGATAATCAGATAGCGGCTTATGCGAAATACTGCGGATTTATGGCGGAAGCTCTAAAAGGCAGAGTAAATCATTTTGAAATCTGGAATGAGGCAGATAATGTTCTGTTCAATAATAATGCCAATAATGAAAAGGGTGACGGAACCGTATATGCAAAGGTACTAAAAGCTGCGTATGAGGCGATAAAAAAAGCCAATCCCGACGCGGTTGTTTTGGGAGTGTCCGGCGCCGGAGCGGCTCAGAGCGTAAATTATATCGAACAGGTTTTACGAAACGGCGGCGGTAATTATATGGACGCGTTAAGCATTCATCCGTACACATGGACGGAAAAACCCTCCGATGAAAAGGAACATGATTTCATATGGGAGATGAATGAGGTTACAAAGATTCTTGAAAAATACAGCTGTGCGGATATGCCGGTATGGGCGACGGAAACAGGATATCCGCTTGAGGGAGTAAGCGGTGAAACATGGACGCGGAGCCCCGAAACTCAGGCGGCATACAACATAAGGACATTGGTTATGACAAAAGCTGACGGCAGACTGTCAAAGCTGTTCCACTATGAATTTAAAGATACCTCGGACGGCGCTATGGGGTACATTAACAGTAGCGGCAACATAAAACCGTCGTATTATATGACTGCGGTGATGAATGCAAAGCTGTACGGAACAAAGTTTGCCGAAAGGATAAACGTAAATACCGAACCGTACACAAAGACGGACGGAACGCTTGATATCGGAGACACTTTTTATAACGGAGGATATGGGATATATCGGTTTAAAAGTAATGAGAAGAATGTGTTTGTTGTGTGGGCGAAGGGTGAAAAATCATATAATTTATCACTTGAACATACAGCGCCGAAATTAAGCGCGCAGCTTAACGGCAGCAATCTTACGGTGGATATTGCGGAGGAAAATAAAAACAGGCAGATAACGGTCTATAATGCTTACGGCAATAAGATTGACATAAACGATACAAAAATCAATCGTATTCCGACATATATAGTCTGCGATAATTATGAAGAACCGCAATTTAATCCCACACCCGAATACAGCTTCGGATTTGACAGCGATAACAGCTTTAAATTAAACGGAACAGCTGCGGCAGCTGATACTCCGGTAACAGTATATCTTGTAAAAAAGAATAATTCACTTGAAAATGCGGCATATATTGATCAGACAAATGCAGATTCGGAGGGGCATTATTCGTTCAGTTTTAAGCTGCCGGACGATGATGCGTATATGATGTATGTTTTTGACGGTGATAAGAAAAATACCGAATTAACCGGAAGGTCCGGAATTGCCGTGACAATTAAAAAGAACGGCATAAATGTAAATTCAATCGGCAGCGTAAAGGCAAACGATGTGGTTAATGTTCGGGCGGAAATAATTAATTCAACACAGAAGGGAAACTTATTCGGCGCAGTGTACGACGACAAGGGTGTGTTGAAAAGCGTTTCATCGGCAACTCTTGCACAGGATAATTCATCGGTTGCTGCCGAGGTGGAAATGAAAGCATTGTCGGACGGGGATCGTATGAACATTTATCTGCTTGATGAAAATATTGTTCCGCTGACATCAAAACGTTAAATACAGAAAATGAGTAATAAGACAGGGGTGGCAATATGAACAGACTTATCAATATGATATTTACGGCAGCTGCGTTAATCGCATTGCTTTGTCCGGCAGTATATGCTGCGGAGATACGTGAGGATTACACAAGCGGAACAATAACCGTAAATGAAAATGTTGAGTCGGATACGGTATACGGTGTAACGGTGTTCAATCAGGGCAGGGAATGGTCAGATTTAACTACCGAGGGCATTTCAAATGAAATTATAAAATTCAACGATCAGATAATTTCGTCAAAGGACGGAGTATGCTCGTTTTCGTTTCGCTTAGGTGATGAGTGTAAATCCGGGATATATAAAGCATATATAGTTTGCGGAAATGAAAAAATCGAAATAGATATACCGTACATAAACAAGGATGATTATACCGAATTTATAAATGCGCTTAACTTGGCTGCAAAAAACGGTGACACCGATGCGTTTTACAATAAAATAAACGAAAAAGCGGATTGGCTCGGCACAACGGTAAAATATCTGGAATCTCAAATTAATTTCAGAAATGCCATGAATTTATTCTGCGGATATGTAAAAGACAATCCGCTGTCAATAAGCAATGAAATAAAACCGGAAAACGCATATAACGGCTTTATTGTGATACAGGCGGCAAAGGAGGGAAAGCTTTCGGAGTTTTCGGCATTTGCAGAGGGCTTAAGCTTGCCGCATGATTTGACAGGAGATGCAGATAAGGTAAAAGCAAATAAATATATGAGCGCATATGCGGTAAACATTATTAATTATAACAAACCCGAAAGCTTGCCGGAACTGTCGGACAGCATACGTGAAGCAATGATACTTTCAATAGTAAAATATGCCGGCGGCGCGGAAAATGCAAGGGATATAATAAACCGTAACAAAGACTTTATAGGAGTAGCGTCGGTATCTTTTGCGCAGGCACAACGGGTCGCGGGACAGAGCTATAACACAAAAAACGCTCTCAAAGCGGCTTTGAGCCAAACAACACAGGGTACCGGAGGCGGCGGTGGAGGCGGAAGTACATCACAGCCAAAGAGCAGCGTACCGTATGTGGAAAAGCCGATAACAGACAATAATACAACCGGCGGCAACAGAGAAATCAATGTACAATTCACGGATATTGACGGAGTGGCGTGGGCAAACGAAGCAATAACCGCACTGTATGACAAAAAAATTATTAACGGCAGGACAGAAGAGAGATTTTATCCTGATGACAGTATAACTCGTGAAGAATTTGTGAAAATGGCGGTTACCGCGTGCGGATTTGAACTGATAAAAACAGATTCGCCTTTTGCTGACGTTGCGGAGGACGCATGGTTTAAGGATTATGCCAATACCGCGTTTGTCAACGGTCTGATAAACGGTATAGGGGAAAATCTGTTCGGCAGCGGGGAAAATATTACACGCCAGGACATAGCGGTTATTCTGTATAATGCATCGAAAATGCCATCGGGTGAAGCGCAGATTACGTTTACGGACGAAAATCTCATAGCGGATTATTCAAAAGAAGCAGTCAGGGCTTTGGCATCAAATAAAATTATAAACGGCAGAAATGACGGCAGCTTTGATCCGCAAGGCTATGCAACAAGGGCCGAAGCGGCAAAAATGCTGTACGGCGTATTGGAATTTTTGAGATAAGAGGTGAGATTGGAATGCGTAAATTTATATCTGTAATACTGTGTGTGACAATGCTTATGGGAATGACGGTGTCATTCGGCGCTGCCGAAAGCAATGCAGAGCTGACCGAACCGCAGAAAGAGGCGTTGGATATGTTAAGCGCTCTTGATATTTTGAGAGATCTGGATGAAAACACGCTGAATCCGGAAATGCCGGTAACAAGAGGGGAGTTTGCGGTATATGCGTCAAGACTCATAAGAGCGGCTGAAAACAACGATAAGGTTTACTTTTATGATGTGCCTAAAAATCATTATTCATGTTCTGCTGTTGCAGCGCTGGTTGACAGAGGAGTTCTGACAGGCCGTGGCGGCAACAAATTCAGTCCCGATGAGGAAATGAACTTGAATGATGCGTGTGTGGTTATTCTAAAGCTGCTTGGGTATCAAAGTCTGGCAGAGGCATACGGAGATTATCCGGACGGGTATCAGTCTGTTGCGGTAAATCTGGAATTGCTTAAAAATTGTACGGGTAACGGTTTGACAATAAGAAATCTTCTGCCGCTGCTTAAAAATGCCCTGCTTGCTCCGATGATGGAGGCAAACGGCATGAAAAACGGAGCAGTGCAGTATCATTCGGGAGATAACACAATATTGTCGGTATATTTTGATTCATACTACGATAAAGGGACTGTTACAAACATCAGAAACATGGGTATGAACGGGCAGGAACGCCTGAAAAGAAATGTTATGAATATTGATGATGTTTCGTATAATTATGCCGATATGGGTATGGAGGATTATTTCGGACGTGAAATTAATTTTATTTATTCCGAGGACAGCGACGATGAAAGAACCGTTATCTGGGCAAGACCGACAAAAAACAGCGATTATTCAGATGTATTTGTGCATGACGGCAATTGTACGTTTGACAGAAACACAATGAAGATTAAAGTATACAGAGATGATAACAAATACAAGGAATACACTGTTCCTCAAAACGCCGTACTCATAAAGAACAGTGAAAATTATACGGGTGATATTGCTGAACTGTTTAACGGTGATTGTTATACTTTGAGAGTTATATCTTCGAAAAATGACAATAAATATAATATTATTATAGTAATGCAGTATGAGGACTTTTCTGTTGAGGGAGTAGATAAAGAAAACAGAAGGGTTATCGGAGATAATCAGAAAACATATACGCTTGATGAGGGCAAAGTCGATTACATAGACTTTTACGACAGCGGCATGACAAGCATTAACTTTGACGATATTGCCGAAAAAGACATAATTTCGATTGCAAAATCGGAGTCGGGAAATACGGTAAGAGTATTGGTTTCAAAAAAACAGGCAGAGGGCGTCGTGACATCTGTTACAAAAAGAGAAGGACGCTTTGCGGCGGTTATTGATAATACGGAGTATTTGTGCGGGCGAAACGAGTTGTATGACAAGCTGAAAAGCGGAAAACGTGTAAAAGTCTATCTTAATGTGTTCTCTTACATTTACGGCGTTGAAGAAAGTGACTCCGACGAAATCATGGCATTTATTATAAAAATAATGAAAGCGGACGAGCCGGAGGATAATGTTATTTTTAAAGCATTGAATGAAAGCGGAGAAATTAAAAACTATGCGTCGGCTAAGAAAATAACGATTGATGAAAAGAAATACTCAAATTCTGACGAGATTATCAAGAAATTTAAAGGCGTAAGACAGCTTGTGAAATGCAGGCTTAACAGTAACGGTGAAGTAACAAGAATGGAAATACTTACGCCGGAAAATACTGTTGTGAGAAGCGATAATTTGCCTTATAAAACAGCAACTATGAAGCTGGGACCGAAAATTCTCTTGAATTCCTCTACCAGGGTTTTTGCAATACCGTCGCGTATTGATATAGATACTGCAAGCGATGATGAATTTTTCGTTAAAAAGGTATCGGATCTGCAAAATGATGCTTACTACTCGGCAAGTTCGTATGTGCTTGACAAACAGAAAACCGCCGCGGCAGATGCGCTGGTTGTTGAGGGATACAGCTGGGGAACGCAGAATAACTGGGCAGCAAGCATATTGATAGAGGATATTACAATAGGAATAAATGAAGATGACGAAGCTGTAAATTATATAGAAGGCTATCAGGGGAAAACGGCTGTAAAGCTTGTGTGTACGGCGGATTTTGATGCGGCTGCCAAGGGCTATGGGAGCGGAGATGTTGTAAGGGCTACAACAAACAGGAGGGGTGAAGTTACAAATCTCAGCCTTTATTACAGACCGTCGGACGAACCGATACTTAAAAGCGACGGCAGCTTTAATGCAGGTATAAGGCACGTTATTTCACGAGTGACAGACCGTACGGGCGGTATTGTGAAAATACGGTACAATGACACAACCTTGCAGGATAGCTATGATGAGATTTTCAATCTGACGAATATTCCTGTTCTGGTATACGATACAGAAAGTAAAAACGGCGAAATAAGAGTAGGAACATACTCGGATATTATAACAGCTTCGGTTGTTGTAATAAATACAAATTTTGAAAACATACGTATGGCGGTTGTGTATAAATAATAATTCAGAAGAGCTTTGCAAATGATTTTTGCAGGCTCTTTTGATATAAAAAGGAATGAGGAAAATGGATATAAAAGACAAGCTGGCGGAATATGTATATAAATTTAACGGCAGTGATGAAGAATGCTATAAAAACGATATAGACAATGAACACGCATATGAGTGGATGGCGGAGAATATACCGCTGATTGAGTGCCCGGATAAAACGATTGAAATGATTTATTATTTTAGGTGGTGGACATTCAGAAAGCATATAAAAAATACGTGCGACGGATATGTTATTACCGAATTTCTTCCCGAAGTGCCGTGGAGCGGCAGACATAATGCAATTGCCGCTCCGGTAGGCCACCATATTGCGGAGGCAAAATGGCTTAAATGCCGAAAAAAGCTTATAGAGGAATATGTAATGTTTTGGCTTGACGGAAATGAGGATATATATTCATACAGTAACTGGCTTATTTATGCTCTGTATGAATATTCGGAATTCGCAAATGATTATTCTTTAGGTATTGGTAATCTTGACAAGCTTATTTATATGTATGGCAGATGGGAAAAGGAACACAAAACAGATACGGGATTATTCTGGTCTATTGATGCCAAAGACGCAATGGAATTCAGTATAAGCGGAGTTAATTCGGAATTGCGCGGAGAACGCGGAATCAGACCTACGCTTAATTCATATATGGTGGCAAATGCAAAAGCAATATCGGCGTTTGCGAAAAAAGCAGGGAATACGGAAATTGAATTGCTTTACGAAAGAAAGGAGAAAGAAATAGTAAACAAAATGACGCAGCTGCTATGGGATGGGGATTTTTTTAAAGCCGTTCACAGCAAAAATCGCAACAAATTTCCGACTGTAAATGAACTTGCGGCGGACAGGAATGTTATGGAGCTTTTAGGATATATTCCGTGGGAATTTAATTTAGCGCCGCCAGGATATGAAAAGGCGTTTAAATATTTAAAGGACGGGCGGCGCTTTAATGCTCCGAAGGGGCTGACAACCGCCGATATGCGGCATAAACGGTTTATGTACAAAGCGGAGCATGAATGTTTATGGAACGGATATGTCTGGCCGTTTGCGACATCTCAGACACTCAATGCGGTTATAAATCTTCTTAACAATTACGAACAGGAAATTATATCAAAAAAAGATTTTTATAATATGCTGAAAAAATATGCGGAGTGTCATTTCCGAACGCGTGAGGACGGCAAAACGGTATGTTGGATTGACGAGGTTTCAGATCCGTTTACGGGCGAATGGACGGCACGGGAAATTCTGAAAAGTAAAAAATGGGATAAAAACACGGGTGGCTATGAAAGAGGCAAGGATTATAACCATTCTGCGTTTTGCGATATTGTGCTGAGAGGGCTTTTAGGAATCAAATTTGTTGACTCGGAGATTGTTTTAAAGCCGATGATTCCGGAGGAATGGGAATATTTTATGGTTGATAATTTATACATGGGGAACAGACATATAAGCATTTACTACGATAAATACGGTGAACATTATCGTCTTGGAAGAGGGATAACAGTTAAGTAAAGCGTCAATGAAGTGGTTAAAGCTGTTTGGGATTGAAAAGTATGTCAAAAGCGATTTTGGTAAAAAATGTTTGGACGGAAATACCAGTATTTATGCGGAGTCAAGGAGTATTTTTAAAATAGATAACAAAAATATTAATATTGTATAGACAAATGCGGAAGATTGGTATATAATACAGAATGTGTTATAGTGTCCAAAAATAATACAATTAACGTTTGAGGGGGAAAGCCGATGAAACAAAATCTTTTGGGATTAAAGGATCTGAGCGCCGGAGAGATAATGAATGTTCTCGAAACGGCAAAGCAGATGAAAAAGGTGGTAAAATCACCTGATAAGAAAATCAACAATCTTTCCGGAAAAACAGTGGTAAACCTTTTTTATGAAAACTCGACAAGAACCAGGCTGTCGTTTGAACTGGCTGCGAAGTACATGAGTGCAAATGCGGCAAATATAACGGCAAGCGGTTCGTCTGTACAAAAGGGAGAATCTCTTATAGACACGGCGGAAACTATAAATGCAATGGCTGCGGATATACTTGTAATCCGCCACAGCATGAGCGGTGCGCCGCATCTGATTGCGCCGCTGCTTGACGCGTCGGTTATAAACGCCGGTGACGGAATGGACGAGCATCCCACTCAGGCACTTTTGGATATGCTTACCATTCTTGAAAGAAAGGGCGGCTTTAAGGGACTTAAAGTGGCAATTATCGGCGATGTGTACCATTCGAGAGTGGTTCGTTCAAATATATACGGACTTACAAGACTCGGTGCGGAGGTATCCTTGGGAGGTCCTGCAACTCTTATGCCGTACGGCATGGAAAAAATGGGCGTCAAGGTGTTTAATACGGTTCATGAAGCAATCGTTGACGCGGATGTTGTAATGGCTTTGAGAATACAGCTTGAACGTCAGAACAGCGGATTGTTCCCGACGATAAACGAATACAACAGATTTTTCGGTCTTGACGAAACACGCTTAAAGCTTGCAAAACCCGATGTAATTGTTATGCACCCGGGTCCGATAAACAGGGGGGTTGAGCTTAATTCTTCGGTTGCCGACGGAGAACAAAGCGTTATAAACGAACAGGTAACAAACGGCGTTGCCGTCAGAATGGCGGTTATGCACCTGCTTAATACAAATAGTCTGAAATTTAACTGAGGGAGGACGCCGATATGAAAATTTTAATTAAAAACGGTCATGTGGTTGACCCTGCAAATAAAATTGATGAAGTAATGGATATATTCGTAGAGGACGGAATTATTTCCGAAACGGGCGAAAATCCCGATATTGAGGGCATCGGAATGGAAATAATCGATGCGGAGGGTATGTATGTAGCGCCGGGGCTGGTTGATATGCACTGCCATCTGCGCGATCCGGGACAGGAATATAAAGAGGATATAGAAACAGGAACAAAAGCTGCGCTTGCAGGAGGTATAACATCTGTTGCGTGTATGCCGAATACAAGTCCCGTTGCGGATAATGAAGCGGTTATTTCCTATATAATGAATAAAGCGAAAAATGCGGGATATGTAAATGTATTTCCGATAGGCGCTGTTTCAAAGGGATTAAACGGCAAGGAACTGGCGGAAATCGGCGCTATGAAGTTTGCCGGAGCGGTTGCGGTATCAGATGACGGTCATCCCGTATCAGACAGCGGACTTATGCGCCGTGCGCTGATTTATGCGGATATGTTTGATATTCCGGTAATATCGCATTGTGAGGAAATGAGCCTTGCAAACGACGGTTACATGAACGAGGGAGAAACTTCGGCAATGCTGGGATTAAGAGGTATTCCGAGGTCTGCCGAGGAGGTTATGGCAGCGCGCGATATAGTAATTGCGGAAACCGAAAACAAGCGTGTTCATATTGCGCACGTCAGCACAAGAGGAACGGTAGAGCTTGTAAGAGAGGCAAAAAGACGAGGAGTAAAAGTAACGTGCGAAACCTGCCCTCATTATTTCACGCTGACCGAAAAAGCCTGCGAAGGCTTCAACACCAATGCAAAGATGAATCCGCCGCTCAGAACGGAGGACGATGTGGAGGCTATTAAAGAGGGACTTCGTGACGGTACGATTGATTGTATTGTGACGGATCATGCGCCGCACCACCGTGATGAGAAAAACTGTGAATTTGGTGCAGCAAAGAACGGAATTATCGGCTTTGAAACCTCTTTGGGACTGGGAATTGAATATCTTGTAAAGACGGGAACGCTGACAATGAGTGAACTTATCGAAAAAATGTCGCTTAATCCGTCAAGAATACTCGGTATAAGCAAGGGCAGTCTTTCAGTTGGAAAATCGGCGGATATAACGATTTTTAATCCCGATAAGGAATGGATTGTGGATATTAATAAGTTTAATTCAAAAAGTAAAAATTCGCCGTATGACGGCTACAAGCTTTCGGGAAAGCCGGAATATGTGCTTGTGGGCGGAAAAATAAAGCTGAACCGCGGCGAAATTATGTAACCGGCGGTTAGGAAAGGAAATAACAATGTCTGTAAATTTGCTTGTAAAGAAGATAAAAGAAAAAGGAAACCCGTCGGTTGCCGGACTTGACCCGAAAATAGAGTATGTGCCGCAGTATATAAAGGAAAAGGCATATAAGGAATACGGAAAAAATTTAAAAGGTGCGTGCGAAGCAATATGGGAATTTAACAAAGGACTTATAGACGCACTTTATGATGTTGTACCTGCGGTTAAGCCGCAGAGCGCATTTTATGAAATGTACGGATTGTGCGGCGAGGAAACGCTGCACAGAACGATAAGTTATGCAGAGGAAAAGGGATTATATGTAATTCTTGATGTAAAGCGCAACGATATAGGCTCGACTGCCGAAGCGTATTCAAGAGCATACCTGGGAAAGGCAGAGGTTGACGGCGAGGAGCTTGACGCTTGCCCGGTTGACTGCGTAACGGTAAATCCGTATCTCGGAACGGACGGCATAAAGCCGTTTATAGACGACTGCAAAAAGTATGATAAGGCAATTTTTGCACTGGTAAAGACATCGAATCCATCATCGGGAGAATTTCAGGATATAGAAATAAACGGAAAGCATTTTTATGAAATCGTTGCCGAGCGCGTGAACGAATGGAACAGCGATACAATCGGTGAATGTGGGTACGGTGCGGTAGGTGCGGTTGTAGGTGCAACTTATCCCGAACAGGCTGAAATTTTAAGAAAAATCATGCCGAAATCATACTTCCTCGTACCGGGCTACGGCGCACAGGGCGGAAAGGCAAAGGACGTTAAGAAAAGCTTTAACAGCGACGGACTGGGAGCGATCGTAAATTCGTCAAGAGGAATAATGTGTGCTTATAAGAAAGCCGGTATGGCGGAGGAAAGGTTTGCCGAAGCGGCAAGAACGGAAGCAATCAGAATGAGGGAAGAACTGACAAGCATAATATAAGAAAGGATAAAGCCGTGAAAAAGACATATAAGTGCAGATTGGTTTCAAAAAAAGAAATATCGGAAAATATATTTGATTTTGTGATAGAATGTCCCGAAATTGCGCAGCAGGCAAAGTGCGGACAATTTCTCCATATAGACTGCGGTCACAGCACATTTTTAAGACGTCCGATAAGTATATGCGATGTTTACGATGATAAAATCAGATTTGTTTTTCAGCTAAAAGGCGAGGGGACAAAAGCTCTTTCCGAATTTTGCGAGAATGATTTTATAGATGTTTTAGGACCTTTGGGACATGGTTTTGAAATAAAGCCGGAATTTGAAAATGCCGTGATTATCGGCGGTGGAATAGGTGTATTTCCACTGTATAACCTTGCAAAAAACATCAAAGCGGATGTGTTTTTGGGATTCAGAACACGTAATATGGTGGTTATGAAGGATGAGTTTGAGAACGTTTCAAAGTCTTTGACGGTCGGTACGGATGATGGCAGTTACGGATATAACGGTTATGCCGCAGAGGCTATGGAAAAATTTCTTGAAAAGAACGAATGCGATGTAATATATTGCTGCGGTCCGAAGCCGATGTTAAAAGCTGTAAAAAATATTGCCGAAAGCAGAAATATTTTGTGTCAGCTTTCGCTTGAACAAAGAATGGGCTGCGGAATCGGTGCGTGTCTGGTTTGCAGTTGTGAAACGGTAAACGGAGGTACGAACAGATACCAAAGAGTATGCAAAAACGGACCTGTATTCTATTCGACGGAGGTGACGCTGAATGATTAATACAAAAATTAATTTCTGCGGTGTGGAATTTAAAAACCCGATTGTTACGGCGTCGGGAACATTTGGTTTCGGCATGGAATATGATGAATATGCACCTCTTGAAGAATACGGCGGATTCGGCGCAAAGGGACTTACGCGTTTCCCGCGCGAGGGCAATCCGCCGCCGAGAATTGCGGAAACCCCGTCGGGGATTTTAAACAGCGTCGGATTGCAAAATCCGGGTGTTGAGGTGTTTGCAAAGAATATAATGCCGTATCTTAGCCAATACGATACAAATGTAATTGCAAATATGTCGGGAAACACGGTCGAAGAATACTGCGAAATGGCGGAAATTCTCTCCGAAACTGACGCGGCTGTAATTGAAATGAACGTGTCATGCCCCAATGTAAAGCATGGCGGACTGGCATTCGGAACAGATCCCGAAACGGTGCGGCATCTTACGAGCGAGGTGAAAAAACGCTCAAAAAAACCGCTTGTCGTAAAGCTTTCGCCGAACGTGACCTCAATAACGGATATAGCAAAAGCGGCAGAGGACGGCGGAGCGGACGGCGTATCGCTTATAAATACACTGCTCGGAATGAAAATAGATATTAATTCAAGACGTCCCATATTGGCAAACAATATGGGCGGTTTGTCCGGTCCTTGTGTAAAACCGGTGGCTGTAAGAATGATTTATCAGGTGTATAATGCGGTGAAAATTCCTATTATAGGAATGGGCGGCGTGATGTGTGCGGAGGATGTAATCGAGATGATGATAGCGGGAGCAAAACTGGTTGCGCTCGGAACAGGGCTTTTTGTAAAGCCGGATATGATATTTGAAGTTAAAAAGGGAATAGAGGACTATATGAATATCCGCGGAATATCCGACATAAATGATATAATAGGAACGGTAGTTCCCAATTGAGCTAAAAAATAAGAGGATTTTTAAACAATTTTGCAGTATATATTATATAACGGCAAAAAAAATGTTTAAAATTAGCGACAGGGGGTAAATATATGTATGTGTTGGCTTTAAACGGAAGTCATAATAATGACGGAAACACTGCGTTTTTGCTTAACGAAACGCTTAAATACTGTAAGGAGGAGGGCGCGGAAACGGAAATATGCAGCGTTCATGAGGCAATTTCCGATGCAAAGCTGCCGTTTTGCGTGAATTGCTCAACACCTTGCTCGAAGCAATGTTATAAAGGTACAAAGCTTGAAGAATTATTCAAAAAGGTGGAAAGGGCGGATTTTGTTCTGTTTGGAAGTCCGGTGTATTTCGGAAGTATGACGGGACAGCTGAAATGCTTTTTTGACAAAACGCGTGATGCACGCTCAAATAAACTCTGGAAAGGCAAAAAGTGTGCAGGGGTGACTGTGGGTGCGTCGAAGTACGGCGGACAGGAACGCACATTGGAGGCGATTCATTCGTGTGCGCTTGTGTCGGGCATGACAGTTATAGGAAATAGCTCAGAATACGGAATGGGACATTTCGGATTGTCGGCACAAAGACCCGCAGCGGAAGACGAATATGCCATAGCGCAGGCAAAAAGCCTTGCAAAGCGTATAATGGAAGAACAATAATTAAAAACAAGAAAGGAGAGGTGACGACTTTTGGCAGGATATATTTCAGACGATATTATAAGCGAGATTTGCGCGAATAACGATATAGTGGATTACGTATCGAAATATGTTCAGCTTAAAAAGACGGGCCGCGATTACAGCGGACTTTGCCCGTTTCATCATGAAAAGTCACCATCCTTTCACGTAAGCGGTGAAAAACAGCTGTTCCATTGTTTCGGCTGCGGTGCAAGCGGAAATCTTGTTCAGTTTGTTATGCGTACCGAAAATCTGGATTTTGTGGAAACATTACATTTGTTGGCAGACCGTGCCGGAATAGTTATTCCCGAAAACGGAATAAACTCCGATGCAGCTCATGAAAAAAAGAGACGGGTGCTTGAAATGAATAAAATAGCGGCGCGTTTCTTTTATAACTGCTTAACCGATGAAAAGGCGGGACGCGAAGCAAGAGACTATTTCAATAAACGCCGATTATCGCGAAAAACAATTATCACATACGGCTTAGGCTGTACTCCGCAGACGAAAAACGGACTTACGGAGCATCTTAAAAACAGCGGCTATGCCGAAAAAGATATTATTGACGGAGGTCTTGCGGTTGAGCGTGACGGAAAAATTGTGGACAAATTCAGGAACAGGATAATGTTCCCGATTATTGACGTACGAGGAAACGTTATAGGTTTCGGCGGCCGTATAATGAACGATATAAAAGAGATAAACGGTTATAAAATTCCCAAATATCTCAACAGCTCCGAAACAGCGGCATTTGACAAGGGAAAAAATCTGTTTTCGCTTAATCTGGCAAAGAATGAAAGAGCAAAATCAATAATCCTGTGCGAGGGATATATGGATGTAATATCTGTGTATCAGGCGGGAGTCAAAAACATTGTCGCAACGCTCGGAACTGCGATTACGGAAAATCAGGCAAAGCTTATGCTGCGTTATGCAGAGGAAATCTTAATCTGCTATGATATGGATGAAGCCGGAAGAAAAGCAGCGTTGAGGGCGATTGACATAATCAATTCGGTAAACGGAAAATCGAGAGTAATACAATTAAAGGGCGCAAAAGACCCTGATGAATACATAAATAAAAACGGCGTTGAAGCATTTAAGGAAGCGTTGAAAAAAGCGCTGCCGTCAACCGAATTTAAGCTTAAGCTTATAAAGGGAAAGTATGATACAGCGACGGTTGACGGTAAAATAAGCTTTATATCCGAAGCAACGGAGGCGCTTAAAGGTGTAAACAACGCAGTGGAGATTGACGCTTATATCAAGAAAATTTCCGAGGAAAACGATATAAGTGCAGACGCAATTTACAGTGATTTTAAGAAAAAAACGGCACAATCGCCGACAAGGTTCGCAAAAGTTCCTACAAAACAGGAGTTCATAACGATTGAAAGAACCGATGTACCCGAAAAAAAGACGCGTGTGCCGAACAATCTGATAGAGGCAGAGAAACGTCTGCTTGCGCTTATCGCAACGGGAAAGCGTATTTACAAGTCGGTTAAGGACAGAATGCGGCCCGATGAATTTTCAACCGCAGTTTACAGACGTATAGCGCAAAAGCTGTACGAGCTGTATGAAAGCGGTCAGTCGATTGAGGAAAGCATGATTTTAAACGAATTCAGCGGAAACAGAGCCGAGGAGGACGAGGCAAGCGCTGTGTTTTATAACATTGAGCAGTATGATGCTGATGACAAGACTGCCAATGATTTGGTATACACTATCAAGCTTGAGAAGTTAAACATGGAAATAGCCGGTGAAACTGACGCTTTAAGGCTCAACGAGCTGTTTAAGGCTCAGAAGGAGCTTAAAGAAAAACACACTTGGGAGGAATGAATTTATGCAGGAAAGAAAAAAGGCAATCAAGAGAGAGCTTGTCGAAAAAGGAAAGAAAAAAGGCTATCTCACGTATAAGGAAATAACAGACGCCTTTTTTGAGACGGATATAACTGCGGACGAACAGGAGACCTTGTACGACAGACTTGAAAAAGAGGGGATAGAGCTTACCGAAGATCTGGACAAGGAGCTTGAAGAAATTGAGGTTTCCAAGGAGGAACTGGAAGATTTGTCCGTTCCCGAGGGCATAAACATTGACGACCATGTAAAAATGTATTTAAAGGAAATCGGAAAGGTAGATCTTCTGTCGGCAGATGAAGAAACGGAGCTTGCAAGAAGAATGGCAGACGGTGACGCGTATGCTAAAAAACGTCTTGCAGAGGCAAATTTAAGGCTTGTCGTAAGCATCGCAAAGAGATATGTCGGCAGAGGAATGATGTTCCTTGACCTTATCCAGGAGGGTAATCTGGGGCTTATAAAGGCTGTTGATAAATTTGATTATACAAAGGGTTATAAATTTTCAACCTATGCCACATGGTGGATTCGTCAGGCAATCACAAGAGCTATCGCAGATCAGGCAAGAACGATAAGAATACCCGTGCATATGGTTGAAACGATAAATAAGCTTGTAAGAGTATCGCGTCAGCTGGTGCAGGAGCTGGGACGCGAGCCCACTCCGGATGAACTTGCAAAGGAACTTAATATGTCAATAGACAAGGTGCGCGAGATTTCGAAGATTTCACAGGAACCTGTGTCGCTTGAAACGCCGATAGGCGAGGAAGAGGACAGCCATTTGGGAGATTTTATTCCCGATGACGACGCGCCGGCACCATCGGAGGCGGCAAGCTTTGTTTTGCTCAAAGAACAGCTTGTGGATGTCTTAAAAACGCTGACTCCGCGGGAAGCAAAGGTGCTTAAATTAAGATTTGGTCTTGATGACGGCAGACAAAGAACATTGGAGGAAGTCGGCAAGGAGTTTGATGTAACGCGTGAGAGAATACGTCAGATTGAAGCAAAAGCTTTAAGAAAGCTGAGACATCCGTCAAGAAGCAAAAAGCTTAAAGATTTTCTTGATTAATGAAAAGGGGACAAACTATTTTGGATTGGCTTAGAGTAACTGTTTATACAACCTCGGAGGGGATAGAACCGGTAACGGGCAGATTGTATCAGCTGGGAATTACCGGTTTGGAAATTGAGGACGAAAAAGATTTTAAAGATTTTCTCAAAAACAATACGCAGTACTGGGATTATGTGGATGAAGAACTTATAAAGGAAAAAGAGTGCGAAACCTGCGTCAAGGCATATGTCAGCGACGATATAAACGGGCGCGAGCTTTTGTCGGCAATTAAGGGCAGTATATGTGAACTGAAATCTATTGACGATGAAAAACGCTTCGGACGTCTTGCAGTTGAAGCGGACGGCATGAATACAGAGGACTGGGCGAATAACTGGAAAAAGTATTATCATACCATGGAGGTCGGAGAAAAGCTGCTGATAAAGCCGGTGTGGGAGGACGTAACCGAGCCGGGCGACAGAATTGTTTTTAACATAAATCCAGGCATGAGCTTTGGAACGGGTTCACATTATACAACGCAGCTGTGTCTTGAAGCCTTGGAGAAATACATAAAAAAAGGCGACAAAATGCTTGATTTGGGCTGCGGAAGCGGCATTTTGTCGATTGTGTCGCTGCTGCTCGGTGCAGAACAGGCAGTTGCTGTGGATATTGACCCGAACGCAATAGATACGGCATACGAAAATTCGGATATGAACAATATTGACAGGGAAAGATACCATGTATTTTCCGGCAATGTTGTGACAGATGCGGATATACAGAGTGAAATCGGCAAGAATAAATATGAGGTGGTGGCGGCAAATATAGTGGCAGACGTTATTATTGCGCTTGCACCGAAAGCGCGTGAATATATGAAGGAGAACGGAGTGTTTATAACCTCCGGCATAATAAGCGACAGAGAAGAAGATGTAAAAGCTGCGCTTTTGGAAAACGGCTTTGAAATTCTATCGACAGACCGCCGTAAGGATTGGGTTTCGATAGTATGCCGCTAAAAAATAAGGCTAATTTATGAATTGATTATATATTTTGTAAATATTACCGCTTTTTTGACGAAAAAACACGAATATTATAAATTATTTTACAAAAAATTATTGAAATCATAAAAAAAATGTAGTATAATAATTGTATTAAGGTGTAATTGGAGGAGAAGAGAATGATAAGCAAAGCGTTTCAGACGATAGTAACTCAGATGGCTGACGTTTTCCCCAAAAAATTCGGTATTGCCGATTCTCATGGACTGGTGCTTGCATATAACGGAGCGGAGCCTGATGAGGAAATTATGGAGGATTTGGTCTATGCCGCTACAAACAGCGAAAAAACACTGTTTAAAAACGGATATACCGTAAAATCAATGTCGAACAAGCCTTATGCGGAATATGTCGTATACGTTGAGGGAACGGATGAAATTTCCAAATACTGCTGTAATTCAATCGCTGTTGCAGCAAATAACGTAAGACATTATTATGATGAAAAGTATGATAAAACTAACTTTATGCAGAATATTATTTTCGATAACCTTCTTTCCTTTGACCTTCATCAGAAGGCGCGCGAGCTGCACGTGGATATAGATACGCCAAGAGCCGTATTTTATATTAAGCTTACGGAACAGGGTGAGTCGGGTATATATGAGGTTATAAGAAATATATTTCCGGACAAGGAAAGAGATTTTGTTATAAATATTGACAGCAGCAATCTTGTACTGATAAAGGAGCTTAAAGAGGCTGTTTCATCGGAGGAACTTGAAGCTGTTGCACAATCAATACTTGATACGATAAATTCGGAAACGATGAATAAGGTGCTTATCGGATTGAGTTCTCCGGCATCGAATATAGATGAGCTTAATAATTGCTATAAGGAGGCGCAGATTGCGCTTGAAGTCGGCAAGGTATTTGATGAAGAAAAGTATATTTTAAATTATGATAATCTTGGTATCGGCAGACTGATTTATCAGCTTCCCATAAAGCTGTGTGAGCTGTTTTTGCATGAAGTATTCAAAAAAGGCGATATAACCTCGCTTGACGATGAGACAATTCTTACGATTAATAAATTCTTCGGAAATGATTTGAACGTAAGTGAAACATCAAGACAGCTGTTTGTACACAGAAACACTCTTGTATACAGACTGGAAAAGATTTATAAGCTGACGGGACTGGATTTGAGAAAATTTGACCAGGCAATAGTATTTAAAGTTGCAATGATGGTGCATAAATATTTGGCGTCGAACCCTATAAAGATATGATGCACGAATTGAATTGATAATAAAGGGACGCTGATGCGTCCTTTTGTTGTTAGGTATAAAAATATCAATAAGGAAGTGTGACAATGGAAGAAGAACAGCTTCAACCCATAAACGAATCATCGGCAAAACCGCCGAAAAATCATAATAAGCGCAACATTGTTATAGCAGTAATTATAACGGCGCTTATTACTGCTCCGCTCGCAGCTTTTGTGCAGAGAAAAATAGCGGTTTATATGCCTTTGATTGCGACAAAAAGCGATTTAAACAGTAAGATAGCCTGCATAAATGAAGCGCTTGATAAACGTTATTTGTATGATGTTGACAAAACCAAGCTTACGGAGGATGCAATTACCGCATATGTCGAGGGACTTGACGAACCATATACCCACTATTACAGTCCGCAGAAATTCACAAGCTATATGTCACATATGCAGGACAGCTACGTCGGTATCGGTGTTGTTATAAGCATGAATAAAAATAACGAAATAGAAGTTGTTTCTCCTTTTGAGGACTCCAATGCCTATAAGGCGGGAATAAAGCCGGGCGATATAATTAAGGCAGTGGACGGCAAGGAATTTTCGGGTGAAGAAATGGAGGACGCCGTGAGCTATATCAAGGGCGACAAAGCAGGAACGAAAGTAAAACTGCTTATTGTGCGCGATGGCGGAGAACCGTTTGAGATTGAGGTTGAAAGAGGAAATGTGTCAGCTGAATCGGTAAAGACGGAAATGCTGGGCAATAATATAGGCTATGTAAGAATTACTGCATTTAATGCAGCAGAGGAAAACAGCTCTCAGGACACATATACCGAATTTAAAGAAAAGGTAGGAGAACTGCAAAATCAAGGCATGAAGGGCATGATTATAGATTTGCGTGATAATCCTGGCGGTTCTCTTGAAGTAGTGTGCAATATTGCGGATATGCTTGTACCGGAGGGTACAATAACGTATATGGAATATAAAGACGGAAAACGAGAAACCTTTACATCGGACAGTAATGAAATTGATGTGCCGATGGCTGTTCTGATTAACGGGAACAGCGCAAGCGCCTCCGAAGTGCTTACCGGCTGCTTAAAGGATTATCAAAAAGCGGTTGTAATCGGTAAAAAAAGCTACGGAAAGGGAATAGTGCAAAGCGTATATCCTTTTGCGGACGGTTCGGGAATGTCGTTGACAGTGGCAAAATATTATTCACCGAACGGTGTTTGTATTCACGGAACAGGAATTGAGCCTAATTACGAAGTGGATTTGCCGGAGAAATACAGCGGAGAATTATATTATGCCTCAGAAATACCTCGTGACGAGGATACGCAGTTTATGCGTGCGGTGAGTGAGGTAAAAGAAAAGCTTGCCGAAAAATAACATAGAAAAAAGACTGTGTATTTATATGTTTTTCACATAAATACAACAGTCTTTTTTGTGCTGTTTAATACAGCGTGTTTTTCGGCAAGAAGCTTACTTTATTTTGTTCTCGTAATCTTCTACCATTTTCTTAACCATCTGGCCGCCGATTGAACCTGCCTGCTTAGCAGTAAGGTCACCGTTGTAGCCCTGCTTTAAAGTAACGCCTACTTCGCTTGCAGCTTCCATCTTGAACTGTTCCATTGCCTGTTTTGCTTCGGGTACTGTCATAATTTCTTCCCTCCTGAAATCATAGTCCTATAAATCTATCTAAATTTTGTTGTCGAATTAAATCGACTACACTCCTATTTTGTACGGCTATGCAGATTTATATGCAGTGAAATTTTTGCCTTTTTATTTTCAATTTATGCCAATAAAAACATGGGTCGATATTGTGCATTTTTAAACGCGCTAAAACATAAAATACAAAAAAGGATTTTATAAAGAAAGGAATATAAAAATGCTGAAAAAATTAAAACCGTATATCATATCCGTAATAATTGCGCTGGCTGTCGGAGGACTTTCCGCATTGCTTACGAAAAATAACATGAGCATTTTTGAAAAAATAAATATGCCGCCGCTTTCGCCGCCGTCGTTTGTATTTCCGATAGTATGGGCGGTTTTGTATATTCTTATGGGAATAAGCAGTGCAATTATATACAAAAACGGCACAGACAGGGAAGAAGTGCAAAGCGCACTTAAAGTATACGCATTGCAGCTTGCTGTAAATTTCTTTTGGAGTCTGATATTTTTTAATATGCAGGCTTATCTGTTTGCGTTTATCTGGCTTGTATTACTGTGGGTATTGGTTATTGTAATGATTGTAAAATTCAAAAAAATCAGCCCCGCAGCAGCGTGGCTTCAGATACCGTATTTGCTGTGGATTACATTTGCAGGGTATCTGAGCCTTATGATTTATCTGCTTAACGGCTGATTATCTCATTCGGTCTTTTATTGCGCGGTCTATGCGCCGCGCGGCGTCGCGCTTTGCAATATCTTCACGCTTGTCATAGAGTTTTTTACCTTTGGCTAGCGCAAGAGATACCTTTACCAATGAGCCTTTAAGATATACCGAAAGAGGTATCAGAGCATATCCCTGCTGATTGATAAGGCCTATAAGCTTTCGGATTTCTTTTTTGTGAAGCAGAAGCTTTTTTTCACGGAGCGGGTCGCGGTTAAAAATATTTCCCTGTTCAAAGGGGCTTATATTCATGCTTTTAATTGTGACCTCTCCGTTGTCGATAGAAGCGTATGCTTCGCTTATATTAACCTTTCCCTGGCGGATAGACTTAACCTCCGTACCGAAAAGTTCAATTCCGCATTCGTAGGTTTCTATAATAAAATATTCATGACGCGCCTTTCTGTTTTGAGCAACAATCTTGATATTATCTTTTTTCTCGGGCATAATTAACACCTCGTCTTTCGATATTATTTTTTGCGTTTGCTGTGGTCAAGATAGCGTTTTTCGCCCTCCGCGTATAGCTTTTTAATATATGCGTCATCGGAAAACTCAATCGGCGGCGCTTGTACCGGACGGCGTTTTGAATCAAGCGCAACCATAGTAAAAAATGCTGTAAGAGCAATATGCTTTTCGCCTGTCTGCAAATTTTCCGATTCCACCGTCACGAAGGTTTCCATTGAGGAATATCCGGTATAAACCACATTTGCGGTACAGGTTACAAGTTCGCCTATGCGTATCGGAGTTTTAAAGCAAAGTTCGTCCACTCGTGCGGTTACAATATCCGATTTGGAATATTTCATTGCCGATGCACCGGCAGCCGAATCCATAAGCTTCATTATTTCGCCGCCGTGAATATATCCGGCAGGATTCGACTGATACGGCAGTACAACCTGTGACAGTGACACAGTTGAGTCGTAAAAAGTCTTAGGCTGCATAAAATCACACCTTTCTTTTATATATTATACCACAAAATAGGTGATTTGGCTATGATTTAATGAAAAAAATTTAAAAAATTGCATATTCTTTTAAGGGGATAGGAAAAAATGTTTCAGTTTGTGGTCTGGACTTTTTTTACATCCCCTAAATACTCATAACAATACGAATTGTAAATATACTATCGTTCCATTCAAAAGAGCAAATTCCGTTATGCCGTTCAGCTATTGCTTTTATACTTTTTACACCGAAGCCGTGTCCGTCCGCTGTATTTATGGGTAATTCGCCGTTGCTTTCTATTATGCCGCTGTACGGATTTGAAACAGAAATCAGGAGCTTGTTTTTCTTAACTGCAAGCATAACGGTTACTGTTTTTGTTTTGGAATTTTCGCATTTTGAAGCGGCAGTTACGGCATTTTCAATCGCATTTGATAAAACGGCGCTCAAGTCTGTGTCGGGAAGGTTTATTTCTTTCGGTACGTTTGCCGTACATTGCAGAGAAACGTCGTTTTCTTTGGCTTTGATCGCATAGTATGACAAAGTAAAATTAACAATACTGTTGTCTGTATATACCGTGGGCGTTATTTTGTCTGCGTCGGTACGTGCTTGCCGGAGATAGTCCAGGGCTGCGTTAATGTCATTATTTTCGAGATATGTTGAGAGCAAATTGATGTGATGCCGCAGATCATGGCGGAATACGGCGTTTTGTTCCTGAATCATTTTCATTGCCGTGATTTCCGTTTCTGCCTGTTTAAGCTCCAGAGAAATTGCGGAGTTTTCAAATTCGGCTTGGGTGCGTTTCTGTACCTCCGCATGATACATCGAGATAAATCCTACATAAAACAGCATACATACCGTTGGCAGCGCTTCACTTATTGCATAAACGCCGGAATACAGGGTTTTTGTATATATTGTTGTTGTGTAATCAAATATGTAATATGCTACGGGAAGTGTTCCGAAAAGAAACAATGCACGTTTTGAATAAGTCATAGCCGCATATGCAAATTCAGCAAAAAATCTGTACAGTAAAATGAAAATCGGAATAATCACGGCAGTGTATGATATTTCACCTGCAAGGGGCGACGAGGTCAGAGCCGAAACAGCTACGGATACCCAGCGCGGAAACTGGCAGCAGGAGTATGCCGTACATACGCTTACGATTGCGATGCCTATGTTCTTTTTTTGTGCAAAAACAAGAATCAGAATGAGCGGCAGATGTACCAAAAACGGGTAAATCTTTTTTGAAAAATCAATCCCGCCTATACATCGGAACGGAATTTGAACAATTATAAAAAACACGAGCATACAAACAGATGCGTATTTCTGCTTGTAGTCTTTGCAGCCGCCGGAAAAGGCAATACTGAGCAAAAATCCGTATATTGTAACCAGTCCGTAGTTCACCAGTTCAAGTATATCGAGAAAAGGCATCATTGTTTGCTCCTTTTTGCCTCTGCACAAAAGCGCAGAGGCGTATTTACTGTTTAATCATTGAAATCTTCAAGAAATTTTTCCGAAAGCTCAATAGCGCGCAGTACGGTATCCTTTGCGGGACCGCCTATGATTTTACGGTCATTTACGCAGGTTTCCATACTGATTGCATCGTATATATCATTTTCGATAATATCCGAGAATGTTTTATATTCGTCAAGCGATAAATCGTCAAGCGCTTTATCGTGTTCGATACAGTAAAACACGAGATTGCCGACAACCGAATGTGCTTCACGGAACGGCATACCTTTCTTAACGAGATAGTCCGCCGCATCGGTGGCATTTGTAAAGCCGCCCTTTGAGCCTTTAAGCATATTATCTTTTTTAACGGTCATTGTGGCAATCATGTCACAGAATACGGGCAGACACAGCTTAACGGTATCAATGCTGTCAAATATCGGCTCTTTGTCCTCCTGCATATCCTTGTTGTATGCAAGCGGAATACCTTTCATGGTAGTTAAAAGTCCCATAAGATGACCGTACACACGGCCGGTTTTTCCGCGTATCAGCTCAGCAACATCGGGATTTTTTTTCTGCGGCATGATGGAAGAACCTGTCGAATACGCATCGTCCATTTCCACAAACGAAAATTCATGGCTTGACCACAAAATAAGTTCTTCGCAGAATCGGCTTAGATGCATCATAATCATCGAAAGACAGCTTGCAAGCTCAATCACAAAATCCCTGTCCGAAACACCGTCAAGCGAATTGAGTGTCACTGCGTCAAAGCCGAGTTCATCGGCAACAGATTCACGGTCAAGCGGATATGTTGTCGCGGCAAGCGCCCCCGAACCCAAGGGCATAACATTTGTGCGTTTTTGGCAGTCCGAAAGGCGCAGAAGATCACGCTTGAACATTTCAAAATAAGCCATGCAATGGTGTGCAAAGGTTATCGGCTGTGCTTTTTGCAGATGCGTGTAGCCGGGCATGATAGTATTCGTATGCTCTTTTGCAAGCGATAAAAGGGTGTTAAGCGTATGTATGAGCATAGCTTTAATTTCCTTTGTTTCGTCCATTAAATACATACGAATATCAAGCGCAACCTGGTCATTGCGGCTTCTTCCGGTATGCAGACGTTTTCCTGCTTCTCCTATGCGGTCGGTCAGAATTTTTTCGATATTCATATGAATATCCTCCGCATCAATTAAAAATTCTACATTTCCGTTTTCTATGTCGTTTAAAATATTTTTCAGCTCCGCAACAATTTTTTCACTATCCTCTTTCGGAATTATGCCCTGTCTGCCGAGCATTGAAGCATGAGCAATACTGCCGCGTATATCCTGCTTGTACATACGCTTGTCAAAGCGTATGGAGGAATTAAAGTCATCTACTTTTTTATCGGTTGCTTTCTGAAAGCGTCCGCCCCATAATTTTTCCATTTCGATTAATCCTTTCTTTACGAAAAACAGGCTGCCGCAACCAAGCAGCAGCCATATTTATATTATAAAACTTTTCAAATGATTAGTCAAGTCCGTTTGACTTCTTCATCATAGCACGAACTTTTAAGGGCAGACCGAACAGATTGATAAATCCTTCAGCGTCCTTATGGCTGTACAGCTCCTTGCTGTCGCCGAACGAAGCGATGCTTTCGTTATAGAGTGAGTACGGTGATTTTGCACCGGCAGGTGTGCAGGAACCCTTATAGAGCTTTAATCTTACAGTACCTGTAACGTATTTATCCATTTCGTCATACATAGCGCTCATAGCTTCGCGGAGCGGTGTGAACCATTTTCCGTCATATACAAGCTGTGAGAACTGCGTCTGGCTCATGCGCTTAAACGCCTGTGTGTCACGATCAAGGCAGAGATATTCAAGTTCTTCGATAGCGGTGTAAAGAATTGTTCCGCCCGGAGTTTCATAAACGCCCCTGGATTTCATTCCTACAAGTCTGTCCTCTGTAATGTCCGCAATACCGACTCCGTTTGCGCCGCCGAGCTCGTTAAGCTTTTCTACAAGCTTAAGCGGTGACATCTTAACGCCGCCAACTGCAACAGGAACGCCTGCTTCAAAATCAATTTCAACATAGGTCGGCTTGTCCGGAGCTTTTTCGGGAGATACGCCGAGCTTTAAGAGTGTGTCAAATTTCGGCTCATTCCACGGATCCTCCAGATCCATACCCTCATGACTGATATGCCATACGTTACGGTCGCGTGAATATAAATCTTTCTTTGTAACGGGTACTTCTATACCGTGAGCTTCTGCATAATCAACAGCATCCTCACGTGATTTTATATCCCATATTCTCCACGGAGCAATAATTTTAAGCGACGGATCGAGAGCCTTTATAGCAAGCTCAAAACGAACCTGATCGTTTCCTTTACCGGTAGCGCCGTGACAAATTGCAACCGCACCCTCTTTGTGAGCAACTTCAACAAGCTTCTTTGCGATTATCGGTCTTGCGTGAGATGTTCCCAAAAGGTACTTGCCCTCGTATTTTGCGCCCGATTTCAAGGTGGGGAATATGTAATCCTTAACGTATTCTTCTTTTAAGTCGGCAATATAGCATTTCAATGCGCCTGATTTCTTTGCGCGTTCTTCAAGTCCGTCCGTTTCCTTACCCTGACCGACGTCACCGCAAACGCATACTACATCGTAGTCGTAATTCTCCTTTAACCAAGAGATAATTATCGACGTGTCAAGCCCGCCTGAATATGCCAATACAACTTTTTCTTTATCCATAGTTGCAATTCCTCCTAAAATAGTATAAAATATATGAGTGAATTATCACTTTCAAGATATATTATACAATAATATGTCCGATTATGCAATAGGCAAGTTTAAATAAATTTTTTGTATAAATAGTGAATTTTTATACAAAATGATGAATAATTATTACTGCGGTACGGAAAGGATTGTTTTTAATGATTATAATAGGTGTTGACCCGGGGTATGCGATAGTGGGAATCGGAGTTACGGAATATGCCGGAAATAAGTTCAGAACGCTTGAATACGGCGCTATTACGACGCCTGCCGGAATGAATACGGTGGACAGGCTGAAAAAAATATACGATGAAATGACAATGTATATTGAAAAATATTCACCCGATGCGATTGCAATAGAGGAACTGTTCTTTAATTCAAATCAAAAAACAGCGATAAATGTTGCACAGGCAAGGGGAGCGTTGCTTGTGGCAGCCGCAAATAAAAATATACCAATAAGCGAGTATACGCCTTTGCAGGTGAAGCAGAGCGTGACAGGCTACGGAAGGGCGCAGAAAGGGCAGATTCAGCAAATGGTGAAAATGATACTGGGACTTAATGTAATTCCGAAGCCGGATGATGCAGCTGATGCTCTTGCGCTTGCAATATGCCATGCACACTCCAATAAAATGAATAAAATGCTAGGCTTAAATTCGGTAAAATAAGTGATGTACGGTTGACACAGGAAGTAAATTGTAGTATTATATAGTATGGATAGGAATATTTCAGACTTGCGAGAGGGATTTTTGATGTACTATTATATAAGAGGTAAGCTGGTTTATAAAGACACGAATTTTGTTGTCGTGGAAGCCGGCGGAGTGGGCTATGAAATTTATACAACGCTTACGGATATTGAAAAAGCGGGCGAAACGGGCAGTGAGGTAACCATGTATACGTATTTGAGCGTTCGCGAGGACGCACATATTTTATACGGATTTCTCACGCAGGAGGAACGCAAAATGTTTCTTACGCTGACTGCTGTGTCGGGAGTAGGTCCTAAGGCGGCAGTTTCGATTCTTACAGCGGTAAGTCCGTCAAAGCTTGCTGCGGCGATTATAACAGATGATGTAAAATCCATTACAAAGGCACAGGGCGTAGGGCCTAAGCTTGCAAAGAGAATTATACTTGAATTGCGTGACAGAATAAAAAATGCCGGTCTCGGTACAGGCTTTGAGGACGCAGGCGAAGAAAGCGTTTCGGGCGGAAGTTTCAGCGAAGCGGCTGCTGCGCTTGTTGCGCTCGGATATTCGGCAAATGAGGCGCAAAAGGCGGTAAGCGGTGCGGACAGCTCCATGAGTGTTGAGGAAATTATAAAGAAGGCGCTTGCAAGGCTGATTTAGGAGGTTAAGAATTGTTAGACGAGAACGAAAGATTTGTCAGCGGCGGATTTATAAGCGAGGACGCAGAAATTGAGAGCGGTTTAAGACCGCAGAGCCTTGAAGAATACGTCGGACAGGAAAAAGCTAAGAATAATCTGGAAATATATATAAAAGCCGCATTGGAGCGAAAAGAGGCTTTGGATCATGTGCTTTTGTACGGCCCGCCGGGATTGGGAAAAACAACCCTTGCCGGAATCATTGCAAAGGAAATGGGAGTAAATATACGTATAACCTCCGGTCCGGCAATCGAAAAGGCGGGAGATTTGGCGGCGATACTTACCAATTTGTCAGAACACGATATTCTGTTTATTGATGAAATTCACAGAATGTCAAGAACGGTGGAGGAGATTCTCTATCCGGCAATGGAGGACTATGCGCTTGATATAATAATAGGAAAAGGTCCGGCGGCAAAATCAATACGAATCGATTTGCCGAAATTTACTCTCATAGGCGCAACCACACGTGCAGGCTTATTAACTGCTCCGTTAAGAGATCGTTTCGGCGTAATTTCAAGACTTGAATTGTATACGCCGGAGGAGTTAAGAACCATTGTTATACGCAGCGCCGGAATATTGGATGTGGAAATTGACGAGGACGGTGCAGCGGAAATAGCGTCGCGTTCAAGGGGTACACCGCGAATTGCAAACAGATTTTTAAGACGCGTGCGTGATTTTGCACAGGTTAAGCATGACGGAAAAATAACCTGGCAGGTGGCGGCGGAGGCTCTTAAAATGATGGAGGTGGACGAGCTGGGACTGGATATAATCGACAGCCGGCTTATAACGACCATGATTGAGAACTTTAACGGCGGTCCTGTCGGTCTTGATACGATTGCCGCAACAATCGGCGAAGAACCGAATACGATTGAGGACGTTTACGAGCCGTATCTTTTGCAGCTCGGTTTTATTGCAAGAACGCCGCGCGGAAGGATTGCAACAAAAAATGCCTATGAGCATTTTGGATTTAGGTTTATAGAATAAGGGTGAATAGCAATGAGAAAAACAAGACTGCTTTTGGCTGCGGTAATTATATTTATAATAAACACCGTGAGCGCCGGAGCAATGAGTCTTACATATGATAATGCGGTTCATGAATATATGGGCTCAGTTTTTAATTTGGTGGTAAACAACAGGCTTCTGACAGATTTGCCGATGCCGCCTATTATATTCAATGACAGATCGCTTGTGCCGATACGTGAAATATTTGAGGAATTGGGTGCGGAGGTTTCGTATGACGGAGCGGAAAAACGCGTAGAGGTTACTTACGGAAAAACTTATATAAGAATGTATATTAATGATAATACGGCATACGTAAACGGTAAACGCTGCGCCATTCCCGACGGAATAGTGCCGAAGCTTATAAGCCGTGACGGAGGCGAAACAAAAACCATGGTGCCGTTAAGATTTATAAGCGAAAATGTCGGAATACCGATAGATTTCAGTTCGGAGCATGAGGCGATATTGGTTAATTCGGAAAATTACAGCTTTGATGATAAAAATTCTGAACAAAACGGAAAAATAGAGAGTGTGTCTTACAATGAGGTGAATAAAAATACTATCGAAATACATATAAATGCCGATTCGGACATATCCGATTATTCGGTGTTTGATATGACGGAGCCGAGCCGCATAGTAGCGGATATACAAGGCTTTAGGGTTTATGATACGGAAAAAATAAACGTAGATCGGTGCGGAGTAAGTGCGGTAAGACTCGGCGAGAACGAGGAACGCGCAAGAGCTGTTATTGATGTTGACGGAGAAATAAAGGATTACAGCTATGAAAAGGTATCGGATACGGAGCTTGTGATTACAGTTAAAACTACATCGTCAACGCCGCAACCGACCCAAACGCCGAAGCCGACAGCAAAACCGACCCAAAGACCTGCCGCGTCTAAAGAGGATAAGCTTATTGTAATAGATTCGGGTCATGGCGGCAAGGACAGCGGCGCTGTCGGAATGCTTGACGGAAAGCAGATATATGAAAAAGATTTGACATTAAGTATAGCAAAAAAAGTAAGGGAAGTCCTTGAAAAGAACGGATATAAAACCGACATGACAAGAACGGACGACCGTTTTCTTGAACTTACCGAGCCTCCGGCACAGGCTAATGAAGAAAATGCCGCGGCTTTTGTGAGCATACATATAAATTCGGTCAATGAGGCGCCGGAGGCAAGCGGAACAGAGGTGTATTATTCCGTATTGAACAACGGAGACAGCTACGGCGCGACAAGCGAGGAACTGGCGGAAAATGTTCTTACGCGTATGCTTTATTATATGCGCTCAAAAAACCGCGGCATAAAAACCGCCGATCATGCCGTAACAAAAAGATGCAAAATGCCTGCAATTCTGGTGGAGGTAGGGTTTATCACAAACGAGGATGAGCTTAGAAATATGTGTTCGGACGAATACCAGTATAAGGTTGCACAGGGCATTGCCGAGGGGATTATGAATACTGTTAAGGATATAACAATACCTTAACGGTAAATACTGAACGGAGATTACAGAAGAATGAAAACATCGGATTTTTATTATGATTTGCCGCAGGAGCTTATAGCGCAGGAGCCGTTAAAGGTCAGAAGTGATTCGCGGCTCATGCTGCTTGACAAGCGCAGCGGAAAAACTGAAAACAGGAGATTTTATGAAATAGCGGACTTCTTAAACGAGGGAGACACGCTTATAATGAACGATACAAAGGTACTTCCGGCAAGGCTTTACGGCGTCAAAGAGGATACGGGCGGAGCGATTGAATTTTTGCTTTTGCATAAGCATACGCTTGATACATGGGAGGTAATATTGAAGCCGGGACGCCGCGCAAAGCCGGGAGCGAGGTTCGTATTCGGAAACGGCGAGCTGAAAGCTGAAATAATTGACGTTATAAATGACGGAAACAGGCTTGTGCGGTTTGAATATGACGGCATTTTTGAAGAAGTGCTTGACAGATTGGGCGAAATGCCGCTGCCGCCGTATATTACGAAAAAACTGGAGGATAAGGACAGATACCAGACAGTTTACGCAAAAAATCCGGGCAGCGCCGCAGCGCCTACTGCCGGACTGCATTTCACGCCGGAGCTTATCGAAAAAATCAAAGCAAAGGGCGTAAATATAGGATATGTAACGCTTCATGTCGGCTTGGGAACATTTCGTCCCGTAAAGGTGGACGACGTAAATAATCACAAAATGCACTCGGAATTTTATATTTTGCCCAAAGAAACGGCAGAACTTGTAAACAGAACAAAAGCGACGGGAAAACGTGTTATTTCGGTCGGAACGACTGCAACAAGAGTACTTGAAACGGTCGGCGCGGAAAGTGAAACGCTTTTTGAAAAGACAGGCTGGACGGATATATTTATTTATCCAGGGAAGGAATTTCATGTTATTGACGCGCTTATCACAAATTTTCATCTGCCGGAATCAACGCTGATAATGCTTGTCAGTGCGCTTGCCGGCAGAGAAAACGTTCTCAGGGCATATAATGAAGCCGTAAAGGAAAAGTATCGCTTTTTCTCATTCGGTGACGCTATGTTTATTTATTGATTGTTAGGAGATTTTTGATGTTTAAAATTTTACACACAAACGGGAGAGCAAGGCGCGGTGAATTTCGCACAGTACACGGAGTGGTGCAGACCCCGGTTTTTCAGAATGTCGGAACGATTGCGGCGATAAAGGGTGCGGTATCCTCGCTTGATTTAAAAGAACTCGGCTGCCAGGTGGAGCTTTGCAATACTTATCATCTGCATTTAAGACCGGGTGACAAAATAGTAAAAAAACTCGGCGGCTTGCATAAATTCATGAACTGGGACAGACCGATTCTTACCGACAGCGGCGGATTTCAGGTGTTTTCGCTTGCAGGTCTGAGAAAAATAACCGAGGAGGGCGTGCATTTTCGTTCGCACATAGACGGCAGAAAAATATTTATGGGGCCGGAGGAGAGTATGCAGATACAGTCAAATCTTGCCTCGACAATCGCAATGGCATTTGACGAATGTATAGAAAACCCCGCCGAATATGATTACGTGAAAAAATCGGTGGACAGAACATATCGCTGGCTTGTGCGCTGCAAGGCGGAAATGAAACGTCTTAATTCGCTTGACGATACGATTAATAAAGAACAGCTTTTGTTCGGCATAAACCAGGGCGGTACATATGATGATATACGTATTGACCATATGAAACGCATAGCGGAGCTTGATTTGCCGGGCTATGCAATAGGCGGTCTGGCAGTCGGCGAAAGCACGGACACCATGTATCATATACTTGACGAGGTTTTGCCGTATGCGCCTTATGATAAGCCGCGCTATTTGATGGGGGTGGGAACACCGTCAAATATTATAGAAAGCGTTGCAAGGGGAATAGACTTTTTTGACTGTGTTATTGCGTCGAGAAATGCGCGTCATGCATTTATTTTTACACGTAACGGCACTATGAATCTGCTTAACGAAAAATATGAGCTGGACACACGTCCGATTGATGAGGAATGTAATTGTCCGGCGTGCCGGAATTTCACGCGCGCATACATACGTCATCTGTTCAAGGCAAAGGAAATGCTTGGTATGCGGCTGTGCGTTATGCACAATCTGTATTTCTATAACGAACTTATGGAAATGATACGGAAAGCAATTGAAGAGGACAGATTTGAGAAATTCAGAAAAGAAAATACGGAAAAGCTTGCGCGCAGAATTTGATTGGGGAGATAAAAATGGAGTATAATAAATATATATCGGAAAACTTCGGGATTTCCGAGGAGGTTGTAAGGCTTGTGAGAGATGCCGAAAAAGACCTTGAAAAACAATTTAAGAAAATAGATAAAACAGCGGAATTTAATCAGCTTAAAGTCATGAAAGCATTTGCCGACAATAAGGTGTCGGAGGCACATTTTGTTCCGACAACGGGTTATGCGGAGGACGATTTGGGACGCGATACGCTTGATAAGGTTTACGCACAGGTATTCGGTGCGGAGGACGCAATTGTGCGGCATAACTTTGTGAGCGGAACACACACGCTTGCAACGATGCTGTTTGCTGTGCTTCGTCCGGGGGATACGCTGCTTGCGGTTACGGGCAAGCCGTATGACACGCTGGAGGAAACAATCGGTATTTCCGGTGAGGACGGAAACGGCTCATTAAAGGATTTCGGCGTAAAGTATATGCAGGCGGATTTAAAAGCCGACGGTCAGCCGGATTTGGAAAAAATCAAAAAGATTCTTACCGAAAATGAAATTAAGGTTGCGGAAATACAGCGTTCGAGAGGTTACGGAGTACGTCCGTCATACAGTGCGGAGGAAATAGGAGATTTAATTTCCTTTATAAAAAACGTTTCACCGCAGACAATATGTGTTGTGGATAACTGCTACGGCGAATTTGCCGATACGAAAGAACCGACAGATTTCGGTGCGGATCTTATGGCCGGCTCTCTTATAAAAAATCCCGGCGGCGGTCTTGCGCTTACGGGCGGATATATTGCCGGAAAAAGCAAGTACGTTGAACTGTGCGCATACCGTCTTACGGCTGTCGGCATAGGCAGACACAGCTGTGCGTCAATCGGCATGACAAGGAATATGTACCAGGGATTTTTCATGTCGCCGCATACAACGGCGCAGGCGATAAAAACTGCTCTTTTATGTGCGGCGGTATTTGAAAAAATGGGATACGGGGTTTCGCCGTCCTCAAAGGATGAACGACATGATATAATACAGTCGGTGATTTTGGGAAGTCCCGAAAAAATCACGGCTTTTTGTGAGGGAATACAGAAAGGCGCTCCGGTGGACAGCTTTGTAAAGCCGCAGCCGTGGGAAATGCCGGGGTATTCGGATAAGGTTATTATGGCAGCCGGAGGATTTGTGCAGGGTGCGTCCATTGAGCTTTCGGCAGATGCACCGATGCGTCCGCCATATGTGGTGTATATGCAGGGCGGACTTACGTATGAAAGCGCAAAGCTCGGAATTATGTCGGCAGCGCAAAGAGTAACGGAACAGCAGTGAAAGGAGATTTGCGGTGAGGGTAAGTGCGGTTATAGCGGAATATAATATTTTTCATAACGGTCATAAATTCCTTGCCGAAAAAATGCACGAAAGCTCCGATGCGGTAATCGCCTTGATGAGTGGCAGCTTTGTTCAGCGCGGGGACGCGGCGATTGCGGATAAATGGCAGCGTGCGGAGTCGGCGCTTTTAAACGGTGTCGATTTGGTGATAGAGCTTCCGGCGGTGTATGCCGTAAATACCGCACAGCGGTTTGCATACGGCGGTGTAAATATCATAAATTCGCTGGGAATAGTTGATGAATTGCATTTTGGGTCGGAGGTCGGAAATACCGATGCGCTTTTAAAAGCGGCACAGCTTTTAAAGAACGAACCGCCAGAGGTTTCGGAAAAAATAAAGAAATATACCTCGGAGGGAATGAATTATCCGTCGGCACGTGAAAAAGCATACGGCGGACTGATAGATGGCGGCATTTTGAGCAGCCCGAATAATATACTTGCGCTTGAATATATAATCGCATTAAAGCAGCTTAAAAGCGGGATAATTCCCGTGATGGCAAAGAGAACCGGAGCAGGTCATCATGATGAAAAAACAAACGGAAAATTTGCGTCGGCGGCTGCAATCAGAAATATGATTTTAAACGGCAGGGATTATAGTGAATATGTTCCCATAGGTGCGGAATACAAATTGCCGTATAAACTTTCACAGCTTGACAGCGCACTTATTTATAAGCTCAGAACCATGAGTATCGATGAATTAAGGCAGATAAATGATGTAAATGAGGGTCTGGAAAACAGAATAAAGCGTCTTTGTATGGAGTATTCGTCGATAGATGAGCTTGCGGAGGGGATAAAAACAAAACGGTATACACGCACGAGAATAAACCGTGTGCTTATATCCGCACTTTTGGATTTTACAAAAGGTCTGTGTGCAAGCGAACCGTCCTATATCCGCGTTCTCGGAATGAACACAACGGGAATGAAGCTTTTGAGTGAAATAAAAAAATGCTGTAAATATCCTATTGTGACAAAAACAGCGGACTTTGACCGTGAAAATCCAATGTTTCAAGCGGAAATACGCGCCACAGACGCATTTTCGCTGTGTGCACCGCAAAACGGATTAAAAAAAGGCGGACGTGATTTTACAACATCTCCCGTTATAGTTTAGTTTGTACAAAAATGAATTTTAAGGACACTTCCTTATTGCCTTTGGCATATTATATAAGGGGGTGTTTTTATGTTTTTCGGATCAATGCTGATGGAATGGCTGCAAGCGGCGCTTGTAATGGCAGGCTATGTCGGGGGCGGCGCGGCTTTTCCCGAACCGCTCGGACGCGAAGAAGAAAAGAAGTGTATCGAGCAGTATATGCAGGGCGATATGAAAGCAAAAAATATGCTTATAGAGCATAATCTGCGGCTTGTGGCACATATTGCAAAAAAGTATTCGGATGAAAAAAATGCCGAGGATTTAATCTCAATCGGCACAATCGGACTTATAAAGGGTATAAATACGTTTAATCCCGATAAGGCAAAGAAATTAAGTACGTATATTTCAAGGTGTGTGGAAAATGAGGTTTTAATGTATTTAAGATCGTCAAAGCGGCTGCTCGGCGAGGTGTCCATTGACGATAGCATAGGTGCAGACAAAGAGGGCAATAACATGACTTTTTCGGATATACTTTCGGACAGGGACGGTGATATTGCCGAAGAAGTCTTTGCTAAAATGGAGTCAAAAAAGCTGCACGAAGCAATGAAAAATGTGCTTACACCGAATGAAATCGACATCATATGCTGGCGTTACGGGCTTAATAACCGAAAAAGAAAAACACAGCGTGAAATCGCACAGATTCTCGGAATAAGCAGGAGCTATATAAGCAGGATTGAGAAAAAATGTCTTGAAAAGCTTGCCGCAGAGCTGGCACGGATATGATACAAAATACCTCATGTAGAGGTATTTTGTTCTTTTTGTAAGAAAATGATTATTTTTACTTGCAAATATCCGCGCGGCGTATTATAATAGAAGTAATTATGAACAGAGGAGAATTATACATATGGATAATATAATGCAGGACGTTAAGGCGGCGCACAGGATTGTCGTCAAGGTGGGAACGTCTACGCTTACATACGAAACAGGGAAGATGAATTTACAGAGAATAGACCGTCTGGCAATGGTTTTGTCCGATTTACACAATCAGGGCAAGGAGATAATCCTGGTATCCTCGGGTGCAATCGGAGTAGGGATAGGCAAGCTCGGTCTGAAAGAAAGACCGTCCGATGTGAGAAAAAGACAGGCACTTGCGGCAGTGGGACAGTGCGAGCTTATGCACCTGTACGATAAGATGTTCTCGGAATACGGCACAACGGTGGCTCAAATTCTCTTAACGCGCGGCGACATATCTATACCGCGGCGCAAACGTCATACGCAGAATACAATTTCACAGCTGCTTGAAATGGATATAGTACCGATTATAAACGAGAATGATACGGTAACAACAGAAGAAATGGGAATAGGCGATAACGATACCCTTTCGGCGGTAGTTGCCGATTTTCTGGATGCGGATTTGCTGGTACTTTTCTCGGATATAGACGGTTTGTACGACAGCGATCCTCATAAGGACAAAAACGCAAAGCTGATACATATGGTCTATGATATTGAAGATGTGCGTCCTCTTGCCGGAGGCGTGGCAACAGAGCTTGGAACCGGCGGAATGATTACAAAACTTGACGCTGCGGAAATTGCCGTAAATGCCGGAATAAATATGGTAATAGTAAACGGTGAAAATACGGGCGTGCTGTATGATATTCTTGACGGTAAGAATGTGGGAACACTGTTTGTTTCAAAAAATTTTGAAAGAGAGTAGGGTATAAATGACGGAATTACAGGAAAAATGTACGCTTGCAAAAGATGCGTCGTATAAAATGGCGTCAATCGGCACGGAAGTGAAGAATACAGCGCTTGAAGCTATTGCGGCGGCATTATGCGAAAGAAGCGGAGAAATTATAGCCGCAAATAAAGAAGATATTGAAAATGCGCTGAATAACGGCATACGTCCCGCAATGGTTGACAGGCTGAGGCTGACGGAGGAGCGGATTGAAGATATAGCGGAGGGTGTAAGGCAGGTAAAAGCTTTAAACGACCCGATAGGCGAGGTTATACGGATGTGGACGCGCCCGAACGGATTGGAAATCGGTCAGAAACGTGTTCCTATGGGTGTAATCGCGATAATTTACGAAGCGCGTCCGAATGTTACGGTTGATGCAGCGGCGTTATGCCTTAAAACGTCAAATGCGTGTGTTTTAAGGGGTGGCAGCGAAGCGATAAGGTCAAATATTGCAATAATGAAGATTATGCAGGAGGCGGCATACGGCGCCGGAATACCGGAGGGAGCACTTAATATAATCACGGACACAAGCCGCGAAACGGCTTCGCAGCTTATGAAAATGAACGGTTACATAGACATGCTTATTCCGCGCGGCGGCAAAGGACTTATCAAAAGTGTTGTGGAAAATGCAACAGTTCCCGTGGTGGAAACTGCTGCCGGAAACTGTCATGTATATGTGGACGGTGACGCGGATTTGGATATGGCGGTTAAAATCGTAATGAATGCAAAGGTTCAGCGTCCGTCGGTCTGCAATGCGGCTGAAACTCTTTTGGTAGATAAAAGGATTGCGGAAAGCTTTATTCCGCGCATATTTTACGAGCTTAAAAAGAAGAACGTTGAAATCCGTGCGGATAAATTATCCAAAAGCTTTTATCCTGATGTTAACGATGCATCGGAGGATGATTATTATACAGAGTACAATGACTACATCATCGCAGTAAAAACGGTTGACGGCGTGGACGAGGCAATAGAACATATAAATAAATACAATACAAAACATTCGGAGGCAATTGTAACCGATAGCTATGAAAATTCGCAGAAATTTTTGCGTGAAGTCGATGCGGCTGCGGTATACGTGAATGCGTCAACTCGCTTTACCGACGGCTTTGAATTTGGATTCGGTGCAGAAATTGGCATAAGCACGCAGAAAATGCACGCGCGCGGCCCGATGGGTCTTGAAGCGCTTACGTCCGTAAAATATATAGTTTACGGCAATGGTCAGATAAGAGAATAACAGAGGGAGAAATGTATAATGAAAGATTTACAAGAAAATAATATTCCGGCGGAGCATCAGAATGAAGATTGCTATTTTCCGGATTTAAATAAGGGAATACGCGTCCTTTTTGTGGGAAATTCCATAACCAAGCACGCTCCGAAACCGGAAGTCGGCTGGAATAATGACTGCGGTATGGAGGCATCGACGATAGAAAACGACTACGTGCATATATTAAAAAAACGTATACGTGAAATTCATCCCGATGCGTCGTTTGCGATTTTGCAGGTTGCGGATTTCGAGCGTCAGTTTGAAAGCTTTGATATTAAAAACAACTATCGCGCCGCAATAGATTTTGACGCAGATATAATTACAATGCTGTTCGGAGCAAATGTTCCGAAAGAATACCGAACCTCAACCGATGACCCGGTGCGGTTCGGGGACAGATATCGCGAACTGAGAAAGGCTCTTGATAAAAGCGGCAATGCGAAAGTCGCACACATGGAGGGATTTTATATGCTTTCCAAGATTGACGGCGAAAGAGAAGAAGCGGCAAAAGAATTCGGAGATACATATATCAAAATGGGTGAGACCAGAACAAAAGAAGAAGCAAGAGGGCATTTTAACCACCCGAACGATTTGGGAATGAAAGAAATTGCAGACAAATTCTGGAACATAATTAAAGAATGGATGTAAAATAACAAAAAATCCGCAGCTTTAGCGACAGCCACATAAGGAGGGGCAATCCCTCATTTTGTGTAAACCTCAAATTAGGCTCCAAAATGATCATATAATCTAAGTAACTTTTACAGGCTGAAAGCCGGATTTCGGTCTTCAGCCTTTAAGAAATCTCTCTATTGCATTCGGTGTATAAATTAGTGTTCTGACCGCTTCGGATACTTGAAATATGTTGATAAATTTGCCAAATTTGCTCGACACGAAACAGCTATCTTGTGATATTTCATGCTCCTCTTTTTATTAAAATTATCAAGCCGAAAGCACAGTTTGTTCGTCAACAGCCGTATTGTAAATGTCAAGAAGTAGCAACTACAGAAAATAAGGAAACTCAAAAAGTGTTTATATATTGACATACAAAAGAAAATGGTATAAAATATATAGGATTTCTAATATGAAAAATACGTATTTGCCATTTAATCGGATTGCGTTTTTTTCGTATTATATTTATGCTGCGTATGCGGCGGAACGGAGATTAAAATGTTTGATAAATTAGATGCACTTGAAGAACGCTTCGAACTGGTAAGTGAAAAAATAAGCGACCCTGAGGTTATAAACAATCAGGAAATCTGGAGAAAATATTGCAAGGAACATTCCGACCTCACTCCGATAGTGGCAAAATACCGCGAATTAAAGACGGCAAAACAAACCATTGCGGATGATAAGGAAATGCTTGAAGAGGGACAAGATAAAGATTTCGAGGAAATGATAAAGCTTGAGTTGTCCGAGGCAGAGGATAATGTAGAAAAAATTTCGGAGGAACTTAAAATTCTTCTTCTTCCGAAAGACCCGAATGATGAAAAGAACGTTATCATGGAAATACGCGGCGGAACGGGCGGAGATGAAGCGGCTTTGTTTGCTGCCGATTTGATGCGTATGTATTCGATGTATGCGGAAAGCCGCCATTGGAAGATAGAAATTTTAAACTCCAATCCTACAGATATAGGCGGCTATAAGGAAGTGAGTTTTTCGATAGAGGGGCAGGGCGCGTATTCAAGGCTGAAATTTGAAAGCGGCGTGCATCGCGTGCAGCGTGTTCCGGAAACGGAATCAGCCGGACGTATACACACCTCGGCAGTAACTGTTGCCGTGTTGCCGGAGGTGGAGGAGGTTGAAGTGGAAATCAACCAGAACGATTTGAGAATTGATGTGTTCCGTGCGGGCGGTCCGGGCGGACAGTGTGTAAACACTACCGATTCCGCAGTTAGAATAACTCATATACCGACAGGTATTGTGGTTTCGTGCCAGGATGAGAAATCACAGTTTAAGAATAAGGATAAGGCAATGAAAATCCTGCGTTCGCGTATATATGACGCGATGGAGGCAGAGCGGCACAAGGATATTGCGGACGCAAGAAAATCGCAGATTGGTTCCGGCGACAGAAGTGAGCGTATACGCACTTACAATTTTCCGCAGGGCAGAGTTACCGATCATAGGATTAACCTTACGCTGTATAAGCTTGAACAGATTCTTGACGGTGCGCTTGATGAGCTTACGGACGCATTGATTACCGCAGATCAGGCTGCAAAGCTTGCCGGTGCGGAGGAATAAGACGGCAAAATAAAAACATTTTGTAAATATCCTGTGAAAAAGCTTTTATTTATCGGGCGTTTATGATATACTAATCTAATACGGTACAAAATCGAGTACCAAACGTGAATATAGTCAGTGAAAGGATTTTATAGTATGGAATTATGCGCAAAATGTAAAAAAAATCCGGCTGTTTTGTTTATAACCAAGATGGAGGGCGGAAAGACAACAAGCGAGGGTTTGTGTCTGAGCTGCGCAAAGGAATTGGGCATAGCGCCGCTTAATAATATGATAAATCAGTTCGGCGTTGCGGACGAAGAATTAGATTCTCTCAATACGCAGATGTCCGAATTTATTGAAAATCTCGGCGGAATGAAGAACATGGACGGAAATATGAACGAGCTTATGCAGGAGCTTAGCGGCGGCGAGGATGACGAGGGCGGTGCGGCAACCGCGCCTTTGAGTGAATTTTTCGGAAATATGTTCGGTGCAGATGCAGCCGGTGATGGAAACACTAAAACGGACACCAAAAGGAAAAAGCAGAAGAACAAAAAAAGTCTGCTTGACACCTATGGAACGAATTTAACCGCAAAAGCAGCTCTCGGCAAGGTTGACAGAGTAATCAGCCGCGACGGCGAAATTGAACGCGTTATTCAGATTTTAAACAGGCGTTCAAAAAACAATCCCGTGCTTTTGGGCGAGCCGGGTGTGGGGAAAACCGCAGTAGCGGAGGGGCTTGCCTGCCGTATTTTTGAGAAAAAGGTTCCGCCGAAGCTTTTCGGCTGCCAGATTTATTTGCTTGATTTTACGGCAATTGTTGCAGGTACACAGTTCCGCGGTCAGTTTGAGGCGCGCTTAAAGAATCTTTTGAATGAAGCGGCAGAAGCCGGAAATGTGATTCTCGTGATTGATGAAATTCATAATATTGTTGCGGCAGGCGACGCAGAGGGCGCGATGAGTGCGGCGAATATTTTAAAGCCGGCGCTTGCAAGAGGTGAAATTCAGGTCATCGGCGCAACAACGCTTTCGGAATACAGGAAGTTTATCGAAAAGGACAGCGCTCTTGAAAGACGTTTTCAGCCTGTTCTTATTGACGAACCGTCTGTCAGCGAGAGCATAGAGATACTTAATGGTATAAAGGATTATTACGAGAAATATCATCATGTAAAAATAAGTGAAGAAGTGATAGGAGAGGCAGTAAGACTTTCCGAACGCTATATTACCGACAGATTTTTGCCGGATAAGGCGATTGACGTGATTGATGAAGCGGGCTCGAGAGTAAATTTGCGTACAAAGGCAATATATGACGTTTCGATGCTTTCAGAGCGAAAGAACAGTATAGATTCTGAGATAGATAAAGCAACCGAAGCTCAGGATTTTGAAAAAGCGGCAAATCTGAGGACGGAGAAATTGCAGCTTGACGAAAGATTGGCAAAAGCCGAAGCGGAAGCGGCAAAGGCTGAGATAAAATATGATGATATTGCGGCTGTAATTGAGGGCTGGACGAAAATACCCGTTCATCGCCTGACCGAGAGTGAGGCAGATAAGCTGATTGATCTTGAAAGCAGGATTCATAAACGCGTTATAGGTCAGGAGGACGCCGTTGGTGCGGTGTCAAGAGCAATAAGACGCGGCAGAGCGGATATTACCGCGAAAAAGCGTCCTGTTTCGTTCATATTTGCAGGACCTACCGGAGTGGGAAAAACAGAGCTTGTGAAAACAATTGCAGAGGTCATGTTTGATACGGAGGACGCGCTGATAAGGATAGATATGTCCGAGTATATGGAAAAACATTCGGTTTCAAAGCTTATCGGTTCGCCACCGGGATATGTAGGATATGACGATGCCGGACAGCTGACCGAAAAGGTAAGGAGAAAGCCGTATTCGGTAATATTGCTTGATGAGATAGAAAAGGCACACCCCGATGTATTCAATCTGTTCTTGCAGATTCTTGACGACGGCCGTGTTGCTGACAGCCATGGTAAAATTGTGAACTTTGAGAATACAATAATTATAATGACGACAAATGCAGGCTCAGAGTTCAAAAGAGCCGCGTCGGGCTTTATGGCAGATGAAGAAGTTGCTTTGTCCGATAACGTGGATAAGAGCTTAAAACAGCTGTTCAGACCGGAATTTCTGAACAGAATAGATGAAATCGTCACATTTAAACCTCTTACCAAGCCGGAGTTAAGACAAATTATTGACCTGATGCTTAAAGATATTGTTGATAAGCTTAAAGAAAGGGGTGCGGATTTTGTAATCACCGATAGCGCAAGAGAACTGATTTTAGAGGATGGTTACGATGCGAAATATGGTGCAAGACCGCTTAAACGCTCAATTCAGAAGCTGATAGAGGATAAGCTGTCAATGCTGTCTATAAAGGGATTGATAAAAAACAACACTGTAATTACGGCAGACAGAAACGGTAATGAGATTAAGTTAAGTGCAGTGTCTGCAATGTAGTAAAAAATCGCGGAAAAATTTCCCGCGATTTTTTTATTATTAATGTTGACATATTAAAAACAGACTGCTATAATGGCTTTATAATATTACAAGGGGGATTTTAAATGAATACAATTAAGGTCGTTACTTTTAATGCAAGATACGTATATTTTGATAAGAGCGGAAACGGTGACGGCATAAGGTCATTTGTTTTTCGTGCAGGCTATATATATGACAAAATAGAGAATGAAATGCCGGATATTATTATGTTTCAGGAATTTTTAAAAGAACATCTGGATATTATGAAAAAGCTGCTTTGCGAGTATGAATTTATAGGGAATTTTCGTAATGAGGATTTCACGGGAGAGGGCGTATATACTGCCGTAAGAAAGGGTAAAATGCAAGTGCTGGGTTTTGATAGCTATTGGCTCAGCCCGACACCGTATGTTTCAGGTTCAAGATACGCAAACCAGAGCGAATGTCCGCGGACGTGCCTGACTGTTAAGGTTAGGGATATTGAAAGCGGTAAAATTTTCCGTGTGCTGAATACGCATTTGGATCATGAATCTGATGAAGCGAGAATTTTGGGAATACAGCAGATATTAAAACGTGCGTGTGAAGATACGAAAAAAGATAACATTCCGTTTATATTCGGAGGAGATTTCAATGCAATGCCCGATTCAAAAACAATTGCGTACTGCAACGATTTTGATAAGATAAAGCTGTTTGATATAACCGAAAACATAGACGTTACATTCCATGATTGGGGAAGAAGAAGTATAAAAATAGATTATATATACGTTACAAAAGAATTTAAGGATAAGGTGAAATCCGTATGTGTATGGGATGATGAAATATACGGAATGTATTTGTCCGACCACTATCCGGTAAGTGCAGAGTTTTTTATAGAATAGTTTTTGTACAATAAGGATGGGGACAAGCATATCGAATATGCCCGTCCCCACGTTTTTTTATTCGGTTGTTATAACCACTGTATCCGTATCTGCGTCCCAGGAAACATCAAATCCTGCAATATCCGCTAAATCACGTATTTTGAAATAATTTGCCTCGTTTATGGTGTATGCGGTCAAATCGGTTTCCACGCCGTCAACATATATCGGAGCGGTATTTTCGCTTATTTCAAATATTGTTGAGGTATTTTCCGAAAGCTCTCCGCCCTCTATAACGTACTTAACGCCTGTTGAAACGGATATGGCATTAAGCGATGAATCCCATTCAACATTAAAACGTTTTTTTGTCGTACGCAAAACCATAGCAATATCACGGATTTTATAATAATTCGAGCCGTTAACGGAGTATCCGTCAACATCAACGGCTTTACCGTTAACCGTAACTCGCGAAGATGAATTATTTGCCGTAAGCGGATTTACGCCGTCGTAACTGTCTATGAACTGTTTAATAAGAGTTCTGTTCGGATAGCCGTTAGTCATAAAGTTTTTGCCGTACATATCAACATAAGGGATTGTAGGATACGGGCTTACATCACTTTTTTTGATTTTTGTGCAGGTAAGGGAAGAGCCGTCAAGCTCCAGTTTATAGTACGCAATAACAGAGGAATATCTCGGAATTTCCTTACCGACAAAAATATCTCTGCCTTCTTTCTGGTGAACTGTTATGTCCGTAAGACAATCGCCTATAACATTTTGCGGTACTTTAATTTCGGAAATGGTACTGCCGTTTAAAGTAAAACCGTGTGAAATTCCGCCGTTAAGACCGGTACGGAGCACGAATGCTTCGGGAATACCGTTTTTGTCAAGGTCGGTAAGAACAACCTCGGAATATGTATTGTCCGTAGACATAAGCTTCATAAGCCTTGTGACAAATGCGTCGCGCCAGCTTTCAGCCGCCGACACAGGCGCTGCTGCTGAAAATGCAAGAATGGCAGTGAGCGCCAAAGAAATTATTTTTTTCATGTTAATCTCCATTCCGCTGCCGTATGGCAGCATAAATCATAACTTGTCTTTTTCTCATTATACCAAAAAATATCGCAATTGTCAAATCGGGCAAAAAAGCAACAAAAAAGAGATAACAGATAATTTTCTGTTATCTCTTAATCTGGCGATCCGGATGAGGTTCGAACTCACGACCTCTAGCGTGACAGGCTAGCGTTCTAACCAGCTGAACTACCGGACCGTGTCAAAATGACTACTTGATTATTATACACTACTTTTTTTAAAATGTCAAGAAGTTTTTTTGCTTTTTTGAATAAAAATATGCAAAATGTAAAATTTATGAGAAAATCCCGATTATGAGAAAATCCCCGATTTTGTGTAAACCTCATTTTTGGTTTACATAAACCTTTTATAAAATTATATCAAAATCCGTATCCCTGTAAAGGC
>JABLTK010000923.1_pt1 | contig 148496 bp, 166 predicted proteins | sample 7160131 | NCBI WGS metagenome assembly JABLTK01 (sample SAMN14651221, study PRJNA627086) | human gut metagenome | isolation source: feces | host: Homo sapiens | reverse complement strand
GTTTTTTTGTTTTTTTCCTATTGTTATTTTGCTTTGTTTTCTTGCAAATTATTCTGTTTTCTTTTCGCACATTGGAATAACAGCTTTTTGCAAACAGACTTTGCTTTTTTACTTTTCTATTCACTCTTCAATGTGTTTTAATTTTCCTTGAATAATTTACAGTATTAATATATATCATTTTGTATTTTCCTGTCAAGTAGTTTTTTATGTTTTTTATTTAAATCATGCACAATATTGCTTCTAGTCCTACGTTTATATCTAGTTGCCCTTGTTTTGTTTTATAGTCTAGGTCTATTAGTGCTTGCAATGTATTTCTTAGTTCTTCTTTTTTGAAATAGCTTGCTTGTTTTTTATATTTTGTTGTTAAAAACATCTGGTTTAGTTTTAGGTTTAGGGTTTCTGATATGTTTACTCTGTATTCATCTGCAAGCATTGTTAAGTATATTTTTTTTAGGTGATTATATAATGTTATTAATATTTTTTGTATTGGTTCTTTGTTATATAATAGCTCTTTTAATATTTGCAGAGCATTTACTATGTCTTTCTTTCCTAAGCTATCTGTTAAGTCAAATATTACGCTATCTAGTTCTTTTATTGATAATATGTCAATATCTTTTGTGGTTATTGTTCCATTTTCTCCAGCATATTCTATTAATTTTCTAATTTCGTTTATTAGTGTAAGCATGCTTGTACCACATGTTTCTATAAAGTAATCTAGTGTTCTATCATCAATATTTACTTTGTATGCATTAGTTATTCCCTTTATTCTTTTTGCTATTTGAATTGGTTTTAATTTTTCGAAGTTGCATGTTGTTCCTAGGTTTTGTATTGTTTTTGAAAGTTCGTTTGTGCCTATTTCTTGTTCTATAAAAACTATTACTACACTTTCCTTTATATTTGAAATGTTTTCTTCTATATAGTTTGCGATTTTACCTTGTAAGCTTGTGCCTTTTGTTGTTTTTTTAGTTTGCTTTTCATCTTTCTTTTTGCCTCTGGCTTCTTTTTTAAATAGCCCTGAATTCTTTACAATTATTAGCTTTTTAGGATATCCAAATGCTGGTGTTTCAATGTCTGAGATAAGTGTTTCAACATTTTTCTCGTCCATTTGAATATAATTAATGCCATTTACTAGCTCGCCAAAATTCTTTTTAATTTTCTTTACTGATTGCTCAAGTAAATATTGTTCTTCGCCATATAAAAGGTAAATACTATCTAAATTACCTGTTCTTAAATTCTTTTCCAACTCTTCAATAGTCATGTTAGTCTCCTTATAGTTTTTGTGAGAATTTTGCTGAATGTGCATGGCATATTGCTGCTGCCATACTATCTGTTGTATCATCTAATTTTGGTAAATTTTCTACATTTAGAATTGTTTTTACCATCTTTTGTACTTGTATTTTATCTGCTCTTCCATAGCCTGCTACTGCTTGTTTTATTTGAAGTGGAGTATATTCATATGTTGGAACATTTTTCTTGCACCCAACTGTTAATATTATTCCTCTTGCTTGTGCAACATTTATAGCTGTTTTTTGGTTATTGTTGAAAAATAGCTCTTCTACTGATATTGCATCTGGCTTGTATTCATCTATTATCATACTTATATCATCAAATATTTTTGTAAGTCTTAAAGGGAATGAAACTCCGGCCTTTGTAAGCACTGCTCCAGAATCTATTAATTTGAATTTATTTCCTACATAATCTATTATGCTATACCCTGTTATTGCATAACCTGGGTCTATTCCTAATATTCTCATTTTTAGTCCCTTCCATATATTATTCTAAAAACTTCGGCTACACTCCAACTTTGTGCTATTGTTCCTTTTGGAGAATATGGTGGTTTCGAATCGTAAATCTCACTTATTTGCCCTAAACAGCCTCTTTCCATCATATCTTTAATAAATGTAGTTTTTGTTTTTTCTTTAAAATCTTTAAGTTTTAATTTTAAAGTTTCTCTTTGTTTTTTATCTTTTTCATTTTTTATCATATTTTTTAAGCCATTATAGTAAAGCCCTAATAGCCATGGCCATGTTATACCTTGGTGGTAGCTAGAATCTCTTCTAAAACCATCTCCTTCATATACATCTACATAGCCTTTTTCACCTTTTGCTAATGTTTTTAAACCATATTTGTTTAAAAGTTTTTTCTCTACTGTTTCCATCATGTTTTTTGCTTGTTCTGAATTTGGTTCTAATACTGGATATGTTAATGATATGCTAAATAGCTGATTTGGTCTTATTTTATTGTCTCCTAATACATCATACAAACATTTTCTTTTTGCATTGTAAAATTTTTCTTCAAATGATTTTTTACACTTTTCGGCTAGTTCTGCATACTTTTTGGCTTGTTCTTTTTCTCCAAACTTTTTGCTTAAACTTTCTATTATTTTCAAACTATTATACCACAAACTATTTATTTCAACTGCTTTTCCATTTCTTGGAGTAAAGCAATGATTTCCATATTTTGCGTCCATCCAAGTGTTTTGTGTATTTTCTGTTCCTGCAGAAATTAGTCCATCTTTATCTAAGAATATATTATTATCATCTAAGTCTATACCTTCACAATAATTCTCTATTATTGATTTCATCTTTTTATATATATTCTTTTTTACAAAGTTGAAATCCCCAGTATATTGTATGTATTTTTCTACTTGCTCGAATAGCAATAATGAGCTATCTACACTATTATACAAAGGTCTATTATCATAACCTGAATATCCATTTGGAACAAGACCAAATTTTATATCTCTAGTTAAAGTTAATAAAATATCTTTTGCATATTTATATCTTTTTTGCATTAATAATAAACCTTCAAATGAAATTAATGCATCTCTTCCCCAATCCAAAAACCATGGATAACCTGCAATTATTGTATGATAACCAAAGCTTGGTCTATACACAATGAAGTTATCTGTTGCTATTGCAAAATATCTTAAAATATCTATTTCTTCTAGTCCTTCTTTTGAAACTTTTGTTAAATCTTCTTTTGGTTCAATAAATTCAGATTTATACATTAATTCATTAATTCTTGTTATTTCTTTGTTTATTACTTTTTTTACGTCTATTTCTTCAATATTTTCCTCTAAAGAACATATAAAGCTTACTTCTTTTCCGGGAATTTTCTTCTATTTCAATTTCATATCTTCCAGGAACTGCAAGGTTTTCCTCTGGGAAGAAGCCTCTTTTTTCTTCCTCTAAATAGTACATATTTCTAAATGTATCATTAAAATGTTCTATATAATTTCCATTTGGCATATAAAAATATACAGGATAATTGCTATATTCATCTATTACTAGCTTTACTTTACTGCTCTTTATATCCTGTTTTATTTTGAATTCATGGTTAGTACTCATTGTGTGGAAATCTCTAAAATTCACTATTGGTGTAACAGTAAGTTTTGCTTTTGGTCCATCATTTTGAATTTTATATAACACACATACTGTATTTTTTCCATATTCCATGCATATAATTTTTGTAATTTTTACATCATTAACTTTGTATGTAAAAACTGGCATATATTCCTTTTCAAAAGACTCTTGATATTTATATCCATCTGATATATAGTTTTTACATATGTTTGAATACAAATTGTATTTTGTTCCTTCTATTTCAATACTTTCATCTACTTTTGATAATATTACATGTCTTCTTGCAGGTGGAGTAAGTGGGGCTACTAATAGCCCATGGTACTTTCTTGTATTAATTCCTAATACTGTTGAAGATCCATACCCACCTATTCCATTTGTTATAAGCCATTCTTTAGTTATTCCATCTTTTAAATCTAATTGTGCTTTACTTAATTTCATTTGTACTAACCCCACTTATTATTTTTTTAATTCTTTTAAGAATTTTTCTTTTTCTTTTTTTTCTGCTTCTTCTGTCATTTTCTTTGCTTTTTCATGTATTTTTTTATTTATGTTTGTTGTTTTTTCACTTTCTCTTATAGATTCAATTCTATCTTGATATTTGCTACTAAATTTACTCTTTCCTCTTACTATTTTTGCATGTTTTTGTTTTGGCTTTCTTTTAAGTTTTAGTTTTTTCTTTGTTTCTTTTAATTTTGCGTTAAGTAATACAAATTGTTCATTTGTATTTTTATCTTTAAATTTCAAGTCATTTACTATTATTTCTATTATTTGTTTTGCAATTAAATCTGGGTTATGTCTAATGTATTCTCCTTCTGTACATGATACATCTGCTCTTATAATATTTGTACCTTTAATATTTTGCTTGTCAACATCTACCAAGCTTGCTCCTGATTTATTGTATTTTCTAAGTATTTCTGGTACTATATCTCCATTATCGCAAATACAGTAATCTATAATATCTGCGCCTGCATGTTCTGTAATTGCCTTTATGTGGTCAGATAATGCATAATCATCAGTGTGTCCATTTTCAGTCATTATGTTTGATACATAGATTTTATAAGCTTTGCTTTCTCTAATCGTTTTTGCAACATTTTTTATTAATAAATTAGGTATTACTTCTGTATATAATGAACCTGGTGCTATAACTATTGCATCTGCAGATTTTATTGCTTCAACAATTCCAGGTGCTGTTCTACAGTTTGTTGGTTTTATAAATACTCTATTAATTTTTGTAACTCTATCTGTTGTGATTTCTGCGATTTTTTCCTTTTCTTCTATAACTGTTCCATCTTCTAGTTCAACACAAATTCTCATTTCGTCTAATGTTGCTGGAAGAACTTTTCCAACCATTGATAAGACATTGTTACTTTTTTGAATGCCTTCTGCAAAGTCTTTACTTATTTTTTCCATTGAATCTAGATACACATCTCCAAATGTTCCTGTTCCAATAGGTAAATTCATAAGTTTAGACATTTCATCGCTATGCTGAGCTAAAGCTATTATACTATTTCTTATATTATTTGTTGGTTTTCTTTTCTTTTTATTACCATAGCTTGAAATTGTTACTATTGCAGTTAAATTATTTGTATAATTTTTAAGTCCCTCTAATATTTTTGTTAGTCCAACTCCTCCACCAATTACAACAACTTTAGGTCCTCTATCTTTTGTATCTCCAAGTTCTTTTATACTATTTGCATCTTGCAAAACTGCAAGTTCTAGTGTTCTTTTTTGTATAAAAACTAATCCAACAATAAATAGTGTTATTCCTGCCACAAATGTTGCAATTATCTTAACAATATCTGTTAATAGTAATGTGTCTGAAACTAGTATTTGTGCAAAGCCAAAGCATGCTAGTACCATTCCTATTAACATTAAAAATATCCATCTTTTAATTTTTGTGCTGTTTTTCAGCCAACTAAAAAAGCTTCTCATTTTACTCACCTATTACCTTTATTTCTAATTCTAAATCTACTTTATATTTTTCTTTTACAATTTTTTTTATATGCTCAATTAATTTAAGAACATCATCTGCTGTTGCATTTCCTTTGTTTACTATAAACCCTGCATGTAACTTTGATACATAAGCATCATTAATATTATATCCCTTTAAGCCACATTTGTCTATAATTTGTGCTGGAATATATTCACTTTTTCTTTTAAAAACACTTCCTGCACTTGGGAAATTTAATGGTTGTTTTTCTTTCCTTCTGCTGGCATCATCTTGCATTTTTTCTTTAATTTCCTCTTTGTTTCCTTTTTCAAGTTTTATTATTGTAGATATAATGATGTTTTTTCCTGTGCTAAAGAAGCTATGTCTATATGAAAATTCTTGTTCTTCTTTAGTAATTGTATGTACTTCCAAATTCTCGTCCATATACTTTGTAGAAACAACAATATTTCCAAACTCGCCGTCATACGCACCAGCATTCATAGCAATTGCACCGCCTACGGTTCCTGGTATGCCTGAAGCAAATTCTAAACCTGTTAAAGAATTATCATAAGCCACTTTTGCTAAAACAGGAATTGCTACACCGCTTCCAACTTCAATTATATCGCCATTTACATTAATATCTGTAAAATTCAATTTTATAGTAATACCTCTTATTCCTTTGTCTTTTACCAAAGTATTAGAGCCATTTCCTATACATGTTACGGCTATATTGTTTTTCTTAGCAACCTTTAAAACGCAATTTAATTCATCAACGTCATTTACTTTAATAAACAAGTCTGCAGGTCCACCAATTCTAAATGAAGTATGCTTAGACATAGGTTCATTTATTAAAACTCTATCTTTATCAATTGTTTTAATTAACTCTTTATATATGCTTTCCATTTTCATCTCCTAATTAATCATATTCGAGCCTTAATAATTTTATCATTATTTTCTCAAAAAGTAAAGTCCACAGGCATGACAACCTTCTCTATTTGTGGTATAATATTTTTATTGGAGGGAAACATGTTAGACGATTTATTAATTCCAGATGATAAAAGAGTTACTATTGATTTGCATGATATGGAGCTTTTAGAAGCCGAATATTATTTAGATAAATTATTCGAAACTTTACCAGAAGATATTCAAGAGGTTGTTGTTATTCATGGATACAGAAAAGGGCAAGTTTTACTAAATATGGTAAGAAAAGACTTTAAACACCCTAGGATAAAACAAAAAGTAATCCCTTTAAATAAAGGAATTACCTTGTTTTTAGTTTAGCTTTTTACTTACTTCTTCTATGTCTGGGTCAGCAAGTATTTCATCATAAATGCTGATCTTTTTCATGCCTTTTATATCTTCCATGCTATGTCCCATTTCTTTTAATTCTGATGTTGAATAGTTCGTTATAATACTATAATTATTGTTGTCTTTTATTACTTTAACAAGTATTTTATCTAGCAAACCTGATTTTGTTCTTATTACATAGCTAAGTCCATTTTCAAATATTATGCTTGAGTTTGGAACTCTTAGTCCATTTTCTTCCCACCAGATAATATCTAATGAAATTTTCCTATAACTTGTTAAATATTCCACACTTTGTGTGATTTTAAATATTAATAAAGTGTCTTTATCTTCTTGTTTTATATGTGCTATAGTTGCTGGAATTGTTTGATTTGCAGATAATCCGAAGTTTTACTTTATCTCCAACACTTGCGTTTTTAGCTGAATTTGAATTTGTTACAACTGCAATATAGCATTCAAAATTGTTAATAATTTTTCCCATTGTTTCGCTTGTTGTAACTATTTGGCCTGTTGTTAAGTTTAAACCTTCTAAGCTTTCTTTTGTAATTTCCTCAAAACTTTCTGGTGTTAATTTACTTTCTAATCCATCAACTCTGTATGAAACTATTCCACCTATTGTTGCCTTTTCATACTTTGAGTTGTTTTTTAATTGCTTTTCCAAACTTATTCTTTCATTTATTAAATTATTTATATATGCTCCTGATGGACTAAGTTCTCCCGCTATTTTTGCCTTTTTTGTAATATATCCATTAATGTCTGATTTATATTCTTTTATATCTTGTAAATTGTTTTTATCTTTAATTCCATTTATTTTGCTTTCTATTTGTTTTTCAAGTGCTTTAATATCACTAGATGGAAGTTCCACTTGTCCTTCCATTGCTGTTTGTATTTGGTTGTTTAAATCTTTAATTTTTGAGTTTAGTTCTTCTTCATTTGTTGCTTCATATCTAAATACTTCCTCACCAACTGAAACTCTTTCTCCTTCATTTTTTATTTGAATCATCTTCTTGCTTTCGTCTGGCATTTGTATTACTTTTTCATCTCGAATTACATATCCAATTACACTCTCTGCTTGTTCTACTTTTCCTTGTTCTATTAGGAATGAATCTGTTGGTTTGATGGCAAGTTTAATTATTTTGTATGCACAGAAAATAACAGCAAATATTATTACTGATAACGTAACAACTTGCGTAATATGCTGTTTTATTTTATTTGCTTTAACATTTTTCTTGTTTGATTTTTTTATATCTTTTTTAGCAACTTTTTTCTTTTGTTTTTCTTTAAGCTTTGCCATTCTTTAGCATTCACCCCTTTATCTTTTAAAGTCCAAGTATTATTGAAACATTTTCATCTGTAGATTTCTCTCCATCTAGCCAGATTGTTTCTTTATTTTTTCTAAACCATGTTAATTGTCTTTTAGCATAATGCCTTGTTTCTTTTTTTATTTTTTCTATCATTTCTTCTTTTGTGCAAGAGCCTTCCAAATATTCCACTACTTCTTTATATCCTAAACCTTGCATTGCTGTAGGGAATGTATGGTATTTTTCTAAAATTTGTTTTACCTCTTCTATTAGCCCTTGTTCTATCATGAAATCTATTCTTTTTTCAATTCTTTCATACAGCTTTTCTCTATCCATTGTAATTGCAAATACTTTATACTCATACTTTACTTCATTTTTTCTTGATTGTAATTCCTGTTCAGTTTTTGTTTTTCCTGTTTTATGGTATATTTCTAAAACCCTTATAATTCTTTTTCTATCATTTATGCTTATTTTCTTCATTGCTTCTGGGTCAATTTCTTGTGCCTTTTTATATAGACTTCCTAAGCCTTTCTCGTCTGCAATCTTGTTTAATTTTTCTCTATATTCTAAGTCTACTTCTTCATTTTGAAACTCAATTCCATATATTAAACTATCTATGTATAAACCTGTTCCACCAACTACTATTGGTGTTTTTCCTTTTTCAAGTATTTCCTCTATTGCTTTTTCAGCATCTTTCTTAAAATTAGAAACGCTATATCTTTCATCTGGAGATACAAAGTCTACTAAGTAATGCTGTACTCCTTGCATTTCTTCCTTATTTACTTTTGCTGTGCCTATGTTCATTTCTTTATATATTTGCATAGAATCTGCTGAGATTATTTCACCATTTACCTTCTTTGCAAGTTCAACTGCAAGCTTAGATTTGCCTGAAGCAGTTGGTCCTCCAATCACATACACAATTGGTTTCAATGTTATTCCTACTTTCTTCTATTAAACTTCTTTTCTAAATCTATTTTACTCATTTTTATTGCTGTTGGTCTTCCATGTGGGCATGTAAATGGGTTTGGTAGAACTAGCAATTTTTTCATTAGGTTATCTACTTCTTCTTTACTTAAATCCATATTAGCTTTTACAGCTGCTTTACATGCTATTGTTGCTATAAATCTATCTTCTTTTTCTTGTTTTGCTGTTATTGCAACAGTATCTATTGTGTCTAGAATTTCTAAGAATAGCTCTTTTGTATCCATATCCATACAAATTGATGGAACCCCAATTAATCTTATGGCATTTTCTCCAAATTCTTCTATCATAAATCCTGCTTTTTTAAATAGATCCACATTCTCTTTTACTATTGCTTTTTCTTTATGTGATAAATTAATAATATCTGGCAAAAGCATTATTTGTGATTCTTTTTCTGCTGTTTGGTAATAATTCTTTTTTATTTCTTCGTACAATACTCTTTCATGCGCTGCATGTTGGTCTATAATGTACATTTCATTTCCCATTTCAATTATTAAGTATGTTGAAAAAACAGCTCCTCTGTATGTATATGCTGGAACATTTTTGTATTCTTCCTTTTCTTCAAATATAGAAAGATTTTTTGCATCAGCATATTTGTATTCAGTAACCTTTTCCGCATCTTGATTATCTTCTTCTTTTTTTACTCCAAATGTTTGACTATACATTTTTTCAAAATCTAAGTTTGATTTAGTATTTTCTTCCTCAGTTTTCTTCTCTTCAGTTGGTATGTACGGTCCGTTGTTTTTATATGCGAATATTTCTTCTATTGCATTGTTTTCAACGTTTTTCTCTATTTCTTCCTTCTTTTTAAATAATCCAAAAAGACCTGTTCCTTTTGAGCTTTTTTCTTCTTTTGGTTCTTCTATTATTGGTTCGAATTTTTGAGTTGCTCCCATATCTATTGTTGGTTTTTCTTCGTTCACTTCTGTTTTAACAGCCACAGGTGTTTGCTCCATCGTTATTGCTTGAACTGGTTTTGGGTTGTTAACTTCAATTGGGCTTTCTTGTTCTTTTTCTGTATTTTTTACTAAATCTCCTTTTAGTAAGCCTTCTCTTATTGCATGATATACTGCTTTGAAAACTTTTTGTTCTTCTTGAAATCTAATTTCAAGTTTTGTTGGGTGAACATTTACATCAATTTTCTTTGGATCCATTTCAAGATTTAGAACTAAAAATCCAAATTTTCCTATTGGTAATAGGCCTTTAAAAGCCTGTTCTGCACTGGCTTGCAATGTTTTATCTTTTATGAATCTTTTATTTACAAAAAACATTTGGTAAGACCTATTGCTTCTTGCAATTTCCGGCTTTCCAATTACTCCAGTAACTTTTATATCTTCATACATGTATTCAACTTCGATTAACCCATCTGTTGTTTCCTTTCCATATAAACTATATATTACTGTTTTTAAATCTCCATTTCCATTTGTTTTAACTAAAGTTTTGTTTTCATTTGATAATCTAATTGCAACACCTGGGTTAGCAAGTGCTATTCTTGTAACAGTATCTTCTATATATCCGAAGTTCTGTGTAATCTTTTTTTAAGAATTTATATCTTACAGGTGTGTTATAGAAAAGGTCTGTTATTGTAATTGTTGTTCCTTTTCCAGCTCCTGTTTCTTCTTTTTCTAAAACATCTCCACCTTCTAGAACTATTTTGCTTCCAGTAAAATCTTCTTCTGTTTTTGTTACTAATTCTACATGTGCAATTGCTGCAATACTAGCTAAAGCCTCTCCTCTAAACCCCATAGATTTAACAGTTTCTAGGTCTTCAGCTGTTCTTATTTTGCTTGTTGCATGTCTTTCAAAAGCAAATTCCAAATCGTCTTTTGAAATTCCTGAACCATTATCTATAACTTTAATTTGTTTAATTCCACCATTTTTAACTTCTATGCTTACACTTGTTGCTCCTGCATCAATTGCATTTTCAACTAATTCTTTTACTACTGATGCTGGTCTTTCTATAACTTCTCCTGCTGCTATTTGATTTATTGTTAAATCATCTAATAAAACTATTTTTCCCATAAACTTTTCCCTTCTATTCTATAGAGTGTATTCAGAATAGTGAGTAACTCCATTTTTTTCAATTCCTTTTAAGCTTACTACATCTCTATTAGCAAAATTTACAACAATATCATCTGATACATTAGAAATACCAAATAATGTTGATATGTCATATGTTGAAAAATATCTCCACTTTGCATTTGCTAAGTCTGCCTCTTTTGTATAACATCCTCCTGCTTTAACAATTGTTTGAATTTTTGCTAATTGTGATTCTGTTAATGTTGAACCTACTGTAGTGTAATCCGTTTGTTCTTCTACCATTACATCAACTTCTTTTTGAATTATCTTCATATAACTTTGAAATTTTATAACCTTAGAATCTTTAAATGTTTGCATACCATTTGTGACTAGTAAACCAACAAGTATCATTAATAAAAGCACTGTCATTATTGTTATTATTAGAGTTACACCTTTTTCACTTTTCATAAACTTCCTCCTATGCTTTTTTATCATCAATTATTTTATCATATTGACTTTTGTTTTTCAACAAATATTCTTGACTTTTTTATTTTATATGATAAAATTATATTAGTTGCGGGTATAATTTAGTGGTAGAATTCCATGCTTCCGACCTGGTAGCGAGGGTTCGATTCCCTCTACCCGCTCCATAAGGTAAAATCGTCGCACCAATGTGACGTTAATGATTAAATCAATCTGAAAAGATTGATTTTTTGTGCGTTATTGCAAAGAAAGGTGTGATGTGATATGATTAAAATAATTAAAAAGAAAATCAATATGAGTGATGAACTCAAAGCCAAAATTAATTGGTCTTGCAAATTTAATAACAGACCCTACCAGATTATTGAGGGTCACCTAAGAATTGTGGAACATACAAATCTAGCGTATGTAGAGCCACACAAAGTAATTATTGGAGATACACTATATTTATTCTTCAATGAACAAAAACATTTTTATATTGGGAATTTAAAGAAGAAAATTCCTATTGCTGATTTATCAGAGTACATAGCAAGGCATTAATTAATTGAGAGTTTATATACTCCCACAATATTGGTTTATTTTGTCGTATAAATAATCAATATGAAGTATAAGGTGTCTTGTTATGTGACACCTTTTTTGGTGCCTTTCATTAAAAGAAAAGGAGGAGAAATATTATGAATAATGAAAGGATGATTGCAGCAGTTTATATTCGTGTTTCGACAGAGGATCAGGCACGAGAAGGATTTTCTTTAGGAGAACAAAAAGAAAAGTTATTACAACTCTGTGCATTTAAAGAGTATGAAGTATTTAATGTTTATGAAGATGCAGGAATATCTGCAAAAGATATGGAACATAGACCAGCATTTCAAGAGATGCTACAAGATATGAGAGACGGAAAAATAAATTATATTGTAGCCTACAAACTAGATAGAGTTACTCGTTCAGTACGTGATTTAGAAGAACTTATATTAGAGTTAGAAAAATATAATTGTTATTTAGTTTGTGATAGAGATGATGTAAATACTTCTACTGCTAATGGAAGATTCTTTGTAAGAATGCTAACAGTATTATCACAGTTAGAAATTGAAATTGTATCGGAAAGAACTAAATTCGGACTTAATGGAGCAATTAAGTCAAGCCATTTACCAGGTCCTTCCCCACTAGGATATAAGAAAGATGGTAATAAGAAAACAATTATTGATGAGACAACAAAACCTATTATAGAAAGAATATTTAAAATGTATTTAGAAGGTAAAAGTTTTCAACAAATATCAAATATCTTTAATGAAGAAAAATTATTAAATCCAAAGAAATGGAAAGACACGACTATTCAAAAGATAATTGATAACAAAATCTATATGGGAGATTATGAGCAATATAAAAGAATTGCTAAAAAAGAAAATAAAGAACCTATTATTTATATGAATGTTGTTGAACCCATAATATCACGAGCAATGTGGGAAGAATGCCAAAGACAAAAAGAAGTTAATCAAAGAACTTATACAAGAGATAGAGTTTATCTATTCTTTCAAAAAATTAAATGCCCTACTTGTGGAAGAATAATGAAGTGCAAAGGTTCTGGTGGTACTAAAAGAAAGTATATGTACTACACTTGCGAGCATTGTCGCATCAACTTTAATGAAGATCATGTAGAATGTTTATTGAGAGATTTTATCTACGATTTACTAGAATATGATATGACAGTTAAAAATTTCTTTCTACCCGTATTAGAAGATAAAACTAATAATATTGATACCACTTCTATTGATAAAGAGATTAGAGATTTAGAAAAGCAAAGAAATAGAATTAAAAATTTGTATATCAAAGGCATTGTTGAAATTGATGATTTTAAAGAAGATTATAAACTAATTGAAGATAAACTTGCTAACCTTGAAAGTAAAAAATTAGAGTTAGTTAATTTAGAAACTTTTAACTACTCTCCGCATGAATTACTTGCTGAGAGAGATTTAGAAAAAGAAAAAATGATTAGACTTGATACTTTAAATAGTGTTTTAAAAACTAAATGGAATGGTATGGACAAGTCTGAAAAACAAAAATTTATATCAAAATTTATTGATACTATTGAGATAAAGAAAGATAGTAAAGGTAATTTAATTCTTGAAAAAATTAATTTTAGAAACGGATTTATAAGACAATTAGTAAAGTTCTATGATGCAGGTATCTTTGATGTAGCAGTACCTGTTATGGTTGGTAATAAAGAAAAATGTATAAAAGGTGGCAGAATGAATGAAGAACAATTAGATAAATATTTATCTAAAATGAATGAACATTTCGAAACATCTTTTTATGAAATGTATGAAACAATAGATGAAGAAACTAATGAAGTTATTTTAGAATATCAACCAAAAGAAAATGAAAAGATTATAAGATTTGTAGCAATTTCACCTAAAGATAAGTTTCCTATTACAGTAGATAATTTAAAAGATAAATATGGAATTATAAGCTACAAAACAAATAAATTATTGGAAAATTAGGAAGGATTTGATTAAATTATGAATATTGACTATAAAAAAGTTGGAGACTATTTATTACCTAATTTGGTAATAGAAAATCAAAATTATGGAGAAATAAATAAGTATGGATTATTAAGATTAGAATATATTAAGAAAAACAAAAAAGGATTATATCAGGCACTTTTAATGAAGAATGAATTAACAAATCATCTTTTTTCAGTCAGTAATGAAGCAAAAGAAAGATTAAAAATTTTAATGGATAACTATATTAAAAATGATGAAAAACTATCTAAAAAAAATAAAGAAAATAATCAACTTGAATGGGTAAAATTGATGAATAATTATAATAATACTGCTGAAGAAATTATCTTAAAGGAGTTAATTTATGTCTGATGCTGTCACAAGCAAGCAACGTGCTGGTACTCCCACTACCCCAAAAGAAAGGATAAACCTATAATGGCGACAACATCAATTTGGAGTATTAAGAATAATTTAAAGCAGTCTATAAATTATATTATCAATCCTGAAAAGACTATAAATGATGATTATGGTAAAGTTGATTATGATTATTTAGAAGGTAAAAAAGATTATAATTTTAAAAAAGAAAAAGTTTGTTATGTAAGTACACTAAATTGTGATGAAAATTATCCCTATGATGATATGATAGATACAAAAGATTATTTTAATAAGAAATATGGCAATCTTGCATATCATGGTTATCAGTCATTTAAAGAAGGAGAAGTTACTCCTGACATTGCTCACGAGATAGGAGTTAAATTTGTTAGTGAAATGTTTAAAGATTATGAAGTGGTTGTTGCTACACATCAAAATACAAATCACATCCACAATCATTTTATAATCAACTCTGTTTCGTTTAAAGATGGTAAGAAATATAATAACAACAGAACTAATCTAGCAAAGTTAAGAAACATTTCCGATTCACTATGTGCTGAATATGGACTATCTGTTTTGGATGAAGATAAGTTTTATAAAAGGACTTATACCACAAGTATTTCAAATGATGAATATTACAAAACTCTTAAAGAAGATTTAGATAATGTTATTAGTTATTCAGTAACTTTAAAACAATTATTTGAGAGAATGAGATCATTAGGTTATAAAGTATATTCTCGTAATGGTGTAATAACTATTTATAGAGATGGCAAAGATAAAGTTAGAATAGAAAATGTATTTGGTGAAGAATATTCAAAAGAAAGAATAAACCAACGATTATATTTATCAAGACAAATAGTATTTAAACCTATGTCACAAAAATCTATCTTTGAAGAATACTCTAAAACTAATAACCACCATAAAGGAATATATGGATTGTTTCTATACTATTGTTATCTACTAGGAGTATTCCCAAGGAAACATCCTAAACAATATCTTCCATACTCTATTAGAAAAGAAGTTTATAAATTAGAGCAAACTTCACAACAGGTTAGATTTATGCATGAGAAAAATATCGTTACAAAAGAAGATTTGGATAATTTTGCTAAAAATAACTCTAATGAATTAAGTGAATTAAAAGGTATGAGAGAAAATCTTTGGAAAAGATACCATAGAGCAAAAACTGAAGAAAAGCAAACTCAAATACTTGCTGAAATTAATGATATACAGCCTAAAATTAAAGAACTTTATAAGTATGATAAGTATTGTAAAGAAATAACTAAAAGAGCCGAAAGCATACAAAATAATCTTAATAATTTGAATAAAGATATACAAAAAGAAAAAGACAATTCTAGAGAAATATGACCTAGTATTGTCTTTTAATATATTTTACCTTATTTGCTTTTTTTAATATTGTTTATTAATATATAGATACCTACAGCCCAAAAAATTAGAGAAAAGAAGAACATTAAATTCCCACCGTCAGACCATGATTTAATAGCTACTGTATCAAATACAATTAAAAAACCAAACCAAAATAATAGGAAACAAAAAATATATATGTAATTAACAATATTCCCAACTTTTTCAAAGTTTTTTCACTTTTTTTCACTTTGTCCATATTCAGCTTTCCATTAACATAATCATTAGTATTTTTCTTTGTATTTATACCTTTAATTATCATTGAAATACCATAAATTAATACTGCAATACCACAAATAAGAAATGGAATACCAACAATTTTTGTAATGTTATCTGCACCTTTAAATACTATCATTGATGAAACAACACTGAATATTGCTCCTCCAATAGTGGTCCCAATACCACTAAACACTTCTGCAAATGATTCAATTTTGGCATCCTGAACGGGATCTTGTTGAATATTAAGTGATGGTTTTAAATCCATAGTTTGCATTTGATCTTCAGTTATTAATTGTTTGCCACACTTTTCACATCTAATATTTGTACTTAAATTCTCATTGCCACAATTAGGGCACTTAACAGTATTCAAACTTAACACCTCTCATTACTTTATTGAGGAAAAATGGCTACCAAGAGCCACCTCCACCTCCACCTGATCCACCACCAGAAGATCCTCCTCCTGAAGATCCTCCTCCACCTGAATCACTTGATGGACTTGATGACATAACGCTTTGTGCAGATGTCATTGTATTATTCATAAATGATCCAAATGCTACCATATCAAAGGCATTTGGACTATCATACCAAGATGGTGCTTGTAATGATATTGACTCAAATTTTTTAATCCATTTATCAGAAACCCCTAATACATAAGTGTATGGTAGAATATTATAGAAGTATGTTGGATCTTGCATAACCATAGTTTCTAATTTGTCTTTTTCGGCAGTTTCAAGGAAATTTCTAAATCCTTTTAATTTGCCAAGCATTTCATTTCCGTAAGGTGTTCTTTTTGGTAAGTATTTCAAACAAATAACCATTCCTAGAACACAAATTACACCAATTATATATCCTATTAAATATGTTGGATCTTGTAATAATGCTGGTAGTACGGTAAATGCCCAAGGCATACCTCCAAACATTCCTCCCCATATAAGTCCAAATAATTTTGTACCAATTGATGAATGAGTAGCTTTTCCATTAACATAAATTGTTTTTGTTCCACCGAATAACATACTAAACATCACAGTAAATCCGATGCCTGGGAATAAAAGAGCGACTATTAACATTCCTGCCTCACCATATGTAAAAACAGGGGGTATTGTTATCATACAGAAAGTAGCTATTATCATTAATATTATAAAGACTGTTTTGCTAGATGCAGATTTTTCAAACAATTTATGTTTGTTTTCTTTATTATTTATATTAGATAATATTCTTTCCATAGTGATATAGAAATTGTCATATAAATCCATTGAAGTTACTTCATTAATATTATCAGTAGGTGTTTCAGGAGTTTTACTAAATAAAGATGTAAATGATGATCTTTTTGTAAATAATCCATTTAAAAATATTTGTTCATTAACATTATTTCCATCGTATTCTTTTAATTTAGTTATTTTAAAACCTTTGGATTTAGAAAATAAGGATTTTTCTTCAGTTTCAGCAATTTTTATGTATCCTTGATTAGCTAAATATATAAGTAAAGATGTTACATCTTGATTTTCTGCTTTTCCTTTATATAAAAATCCAACTTCTAAACTATTAAATCCTTGTGGTGGATAAAATTCAACAGTTTCTATAACTTGATCATCTCGTCCATATTTATACCACAATAATAAAGCAATAACTAAAAATAATATAGGAAACAAATAAAAAATATAATTCATTAAATTAAAAGTAAGTCCAGTTCCAACAAAATATCCTTCTGGCAGTTCACATCTTACAGTTAGAGCTTCACCAGCACCTAAAATACCATTATAACTACCTGTAATTTTGTTTCCACTAACATTATATTTTACTTTACTATTATCAGTGGAGCCTGTTGTTCCTGATGAAAACCCCAATTTACTTGAATCAAATTCTTTAGGCATAGTAATTGAAAAAGTTACATTTCCTATTACCGTATCCCATTCATTTCCAATTATATTGTAATATAATTCATCGTAATCTTTACCAGGATCTTTTCCTAAATTGTATGTATATTTAATTACATACTTTTGCTCTCCTGTTAAAGTTCTACTAGCTGATCCAATCTTCAATTTATAATTTCCATTTTCTCTTGATGTTGTATATTCATTATCAACACTAACATTTGTTACTTGAGTACGATTAGTTGATGTTGTACCATCTAATCTAGTGATTGTATTCTTTAATGGAATAGTTCTAAATATTCCATGTTTCGAAACATTAAAATATGCAGTAATTGTCTCAGTTATATCAAAAGTATTGTTTTCATTAACAATTATATTAATATCATATTTATCAATAACATAATCATAAAAACTATATTGATAGTTCTTACTAGGTGTTAGACTTGTCGTATTATTTAGTGACGAATTTGTATTATCATTAGTTTCAATTGATAAACGATAATAATATATCTCATTAACACTATGTCCATTCAAAATACTTAAATTAGACATTTGGCTAAAACTATTAGATCCTGATATTGCTGTTGCCGAATTATATCCTTGAGCAATCAAATTATAATTAGAATCATAATAATAAGCAGTAGAAGTATAGTTAATTTCATTATTTGAGCTATTTCTTACTATACCTGCTAAGCCGAATGCTTGGGTAGAAATGGAAGAAAAATCTTTAAATGAAATATTAGTAAAAGATAAACTTCCGACTTCTAAACTTTGAGTATTGTTAATATTTACAAAAGAAGTTTGTTCTGTTAAAGCATAAGTATTTGATGGATAAGCAAATACTAGAGATAGTACAATTACAGCAAATAAGGAAATACCCTTAATAATTCTTTTCATTGTACCCCTCCATAATTATAATTCAACTTTTACATTTTCTCTTTCGTTTGCACTTGCCTCAAACATTGCTTTTGATTTGTAACCGAACAATCCAGCAAAAATATTACTTGGGAACATTTCAACTTTGTTATTATAAATTCTAACAACACCATTGTAATATTTTCTTGAATTAGCAATATCTTCTTCAACTTTTGATAACTCTTTACTTAAATCTTTGAAGTTTTCATTAGCTTTCAAATCAGGATATGCTTCTGCTAAAGCCATAATTTTACTAATACCACTAGATAGTTGCTCATTTGTCTTAATCTTTTCATCATCAGACATTTTGTCATAAGCACTATTTCTTAGTTCTACAACTTCTTTTAAAGTATCTTTTTCATGTTTAGCATATCCTTTTACAGTTTCTACAATGTTAGGAATTAAATCCCATCTTTTCTTAAGATAAACATCCATAGTAGAGAATGCTTCTTTTACCTTATTATTTAGTTTTACAAAACTATTATATAAAGCAAAAGCATAAATAATAATTAAAACGATAATTGCAATGATAATGTAAATCCACATAATTTCACCTCCTATTGTAATTTAATTTTATCATATTTTTAATTTTTTTAATATATTATTAGGAAATATTCTTTCAAAACTATTGTAATAAATTTTATATCTGCTATAATTTATTTAGTTGATTTAATCAAACAACTTTGGGAGTATAATTTTTCGAATATAAGTAAAGTTATCGCTCCAATTGAAATCAACTTACGGACTTAAAAGTTCGTAAGTTTTTATTTTATATAAAACTTTAAAAGTTCTCTTATCACAGAAAGGAGGAAAACTATGAGATGTGGAGTTTATGTAAGAGTATCTACTGACGACCAAAAAGAGGAAAAAATTATCAAAATAATTTAATCCTCTTTTTATATTTTTTAGAGTGTGGGAGTAAAAGTTGTGTCCAGCCAGCCAGCACTGAATTTATATTCCCGTATAAATTCATACATGGGGATTCCCATACCCTTTGTACATAAAAATTATTAATTTATCACGTGATATTTCCAGCCATTGATTATTTCTCCTGTTCCAGTAGTATAACCCCTATTTAAATCCATACTTAATGAAAAAGTAAAGTTATTGGAAGTAGTATCAATATAATAACATCCAAATTTGTATCCATCATAATAATCATCACTTGAATTTCCATAATATCTCTGTTCATTTGGAAATTCTATTTCATCATGTTTAATATCTAGTTGTCCGACATAACCATAAACCTTTACAATTTCAATATTATCATACTCTCTTAAATATTCTAATTCATTTGTTATATTATATTTTAATGTTTCTATATTATTTTCACTATTATCCTTAATGTAAAATGAAATAGATAAATCTGATTCTTGTAAAATATATTCTAAAAATTGTTCTATATTTTTATCAGTAATCAATGTGTTAAATTTTGTTTGTAGAACCGCATTAATAATATTATCATTTCCGCTCCAACTACCGCCATATGATTTATTAAATTCAATGTAATCAAATTTTATTCCTGTCTTTTGATAATAGTAATTTATCAAAATATCATTTAAATCTCTTAATTGCCTATTATCAGAAATAAAACCTTTTCTATCAACAACAGTAATTAGTTCGTTATTGTTTTTGAATACAGTTATATAAGGAATATTGTATGTAGAACCATTACCCAAAATATCTGAATGTCTAGTATAATCTTGTTCACGATAATAAATACAATCGCTTTCTTGAATATTTATATTATATTTATCATTTAAGAAACTAGCCATTTTATTAATTTCTTTCTTTTTAACATTATTATATGTATTTAATTCTCCTCTTTGTTGTATAACATACTTTGAATAATCAAATACACAAAGAAACAAAGTTAATAAAGTTATTAATATCAAAGGAATTGTTATTGCTTTGTTTTTAATATTTCTTTCTAATGTCTTTGGAATAATATTTTGCTTCTTATTTTTTCTAACTTCAATAATTTTAAAAATAGAATTAACAATTAATAAAAATAAATAAGCACATAATACAAAAAAACATATTACTAAATATCCAAGACCATCCCTACCTAAATATTGATTAGATAAAGCGTAGAACCCGACCAATACAACACTTATTATAGATGATATATTGATTGAAAATAATATTAGCCAGTTTCTATTATCTTTTGATTTTATAGACTTTATTAAAAAATATATATTAAATATTAATTGTAGTATAAATAAAATTATTAATAAAACATCCATTTTTTACCTCCTTTATTTTATATTTAGTATATCATAAACATTATTTTTTTCATATACTCCCATTGAATTTTAATCATGATTCATATATAATGTTTTTAGAAAGAGAGCGCTGTAGTTCGTAAGCTGTAGCTTACCCGCTCCAAAGGGTAAAATCGTCGCACTAATGTGACGTTAAATGATAAAGACAATGCTTATATGGCATTGTCTTTAATTAACTTTTAATTTATCTTACAAAATCTTCATTACCGTTTAGTTGGTGTTTGTATGTTTTGTGGAGAACTCATAATGCTAGGAAATTAAATGAGTGTGTATATTGCAAACAACTTTTCCAGAGCTACTTGTTTGAGTCTGACTATTGTCAGGTACTTTGCTTAATAATTCTGCCATTATCTTAGAACCTTTTCGCATTTCAACACCATGCTCTAATGGATTTGAACTTCCATTTCCCACACTAGTATAATCAGTTTGTTGATTTAAATCTGTAAAAATAACATTATTTCCTAATAATTCTTCTCCATAAAAAATACACATTTGCTCACCTTGACTATCAATTGTTTTTTTAGCCAGTTTTATTAATCTATCTAGCATTTCCTTATTTATCATTATTCTGCTATTATTTAATTCTAATAAACCATATTGGTTAACATTTGTTTCCATTTTTTTCTCCTATATAATTTTTACTATTTGTTATTAATATACTTTATATCTGTTTCGTAAGGTAGAAACATTGTCAGCAGGGGGATAAATCGTATAGTTATTTCTTTTTTACCTTAACTAATTTAATTGAATTTAAAATAGATGGAATTGTAACTATTATTAATGCAACAATTACAATTATATCAAATTCAAAATTAGATGCTCCAAATTCCATTTCATATTTGTATTCACTGATTGTGTTTGGAATAAAGCATATCATAATACCAATTTTAATTATGCTATTAATACAAGAATATATTAGTCCTTTTTTAACTTTACCTAATGTTATTAAAAAATCAAATAAAATTACAAGTAGTGCAATAACTGAAGGTAGTATAAATATCACACCTATACCTCCGAATCCAGGTGTTCCAATGCTTTGTAGGCCTGCTACTAAACCAAGTAATGATAAAATTAACCCTATAATACTGCATATAATTGATATTATTTTTGATATTTTAAAATTTTTCATCATTGTTTCACTTGGTATACCATATTTGCTATTAAACATATCTATTTACTCCTTCATATTTGTTTTCATTAACTTTCTATATTGATTATACTATAAATTAATTTAAAACACTATATCTTTTTTAAAAAAACAAAGGGTAGTTTTAAAAATAAAACTACCTTTTGCTTTTGTTCATCTTACACCAATTCAAGTGTAAAATGAGGATTGTTAATTGTCAACTTAAAAGAGTCTTCAAAACAATACTCTCTTTGCAAGGATGCAAAAAACCAAACTTTGAAGTTCAAAAGATAATTAGTGAACCTTTGGGTATACTTGCAGATTGCATGATCATAGCAGTCGCAGAGAATATCATACAGTTTTTCATCAAAACAGGGGTCACCATCAATGGTTGTTGCAACAAAGCATTTTTGACTTTCGTCGTAAATGCCAACATTGCCTGTCGGAAGTGCAACACCTCCATACATTCTCCATTCTTTCTCTGTGATTTCTTTAACCACAAAGTTTTTGGTTATATCTGTTCCAAAATCCTCTAAATGTGATCCCATATATTCCAAGAATGCTGTTACCAAAATGGAAGTCTGTTCTTTAAGATACTCGTTAGTGTTTTTCTCAATATCAGAAATGCTGTCTTCCCTTTCTTTCTTTTCGTTATAAAGGCTCACCAGCACTTCCTCATCCTCTTGAATTTTTCTGAGTACCCATTCATGTTCACACTGCATTTTCTTCAAGACAACCTGTGCCAATTCTGACTTACGTGTTGTCAAAAGTTTGATTTTTTCTTCGAGCTCGCTCACTTTTTCCTTTTCCTTCTGAATTACTCCTTCATGGAAAGAAATCCGCGATGCAAGTTCTTTTATTTCTTCTCTTGCTTCAGCAATGTTCTGTTTGATTGACAAAACAATCGCTCCTTTCTAAAATGGAATAATATAATTCTATCACGTTTACATAAATTTGTCAATTCACACAATTTCTCTTACTACTCTATTTGATATTGTTGATAAAATCTCATAATTTATTGTTCCACATTGTTTTGCAATTTCATCAAGTGTAATTTTATCATTATCCCAAATGAAAATTTCGTCTCCAATTTTTACATTTGGAACATCTGTAACATCTATCATGAAGCTATCCATGCAAACTCTCCCAACTATTGGAGCTTTCATTCCATCTACTATAACGTAGCCATTATTGCTTAGTGACCTTCTTATTCCATCTGCATACCCTATTGGTACATTTGCTATAACTGATTTTCTCTTTGTTATAAATGTTCTGCCATAGCTTATGCTTGTATCCTTTTCAACTTCTTTTATAAATGATATTTTGCTTTTTAGAACACAACTAGGTTTTAAGTTTACCTTTCCTTTTAAACTTTCATCTGGTAAATAACCATATAGCATTATTCCGGGTCTTATCATATTTCCTGGCAAGTCTTTTATTTGTATTACTGCACTACTGTTTCCACAATGGATATATTTTATATTTTTTATATGTTTAGTAATCTTTTGAATAGCTTTTTCAAATTCTTCTATTTGGTGTTTAGTGTAATCTAAATCAACATCACTTGTTGCAAAATGTGTAAATATTCCTTGGGCTTCAATATTTTCCAAATTTTCAAGTTCTTTTAAAAGTTCATCTAAATGTTCTTTTTGAATACCTGTTCTTCCCATTCCTGTTTCTACTTCAATATGAATTTTCGCCTTTTTATTTAATAGTTTTGCTTGTTTGTTTAATGCTTTTATAAAATCTATATAGCAACAGCCCACTGTTAAATTATATTCAACTATGTTTTGAATTTCTTCCATAGATGGCTGGTTAAGTACTATTATTTCCCCATTAAAGCCTAGTTCATCTCTTAAAACGATTCCTTCATCTACTATTGCTGTTCCAATAGTATCTATATTTAATCTTTTTACAAAAGCTTCTATTCCCTCTAAGCCTATTCCATATCCTCCAGCTTTTAAAACTGGTAATATCTTTTTGTTTGGTTGAAGTTTTTGTATTTCTTTATAATTTTCTTCCATTGCACTTATACTTACTATAAGTTTTGTTTGCCTATTTTTCATTATTCACATTCCTTTATGTATAAAATTTGTAAAATGTGGATTTTTTATCCACATTTTACCTATGTTTTTTCCACAACTAATTTTTCTTCGCGTTCTGTAATTATTGCTTTGTCTCCCACTTTTAAATTGCCTTCAATTATATCTTCTGCAATTTTGTCTTCTACCATTGTTTGTATTGTTCTTCTAAGAGGTCTTGCTCCATAGCCAGAGTCTGTACCTTTCTTGGTAATAAACTCTTTTGCTTTTTCATCTATTTCTAAAGTAATGCCCTTTTCTTCAAGTCTATTTTGTATTTGTTTTAGCATAATATCTGCAATTTTTTTAATTTCTTCTGATGTTAGCTTATGGAATACTATAATTTCATCAATACGGTTTATAAATTCTGGTCTAAACTGCTTTTTTAATTCTCCTAGAACTTCTTTTTTTGTTTTTTCATATTCTATTTGTTCTTGTTCATTTTCTTTAGATACAAAACCTAATGTTTTTTTATCTGTAATTAGCCTTGCTCCTATATTTGATGTCATTATTATTACTGTGTTTTTAAAATTTACAACTCTACCATGAGAATCTGTAAGTCTTCCATCATCTAAAATTTGCAAAAGCATATTTAATACATCTGGGTGTGCTTTTTCAATTTCATCAAAAAGAACTACTGAATATGGCTTTCTTCTAACCTTTTCTGTTAGTCCTCCTGCTTCATCAAAACCAACATATCCTGGAGGTGAGCCTATCATTTTCGAAGTTGAATGTGCTTCCATATATTCAGACATGTCAACCCTTATCATTGAATTTTCCTCTCCAAATAAGCTTTCTGCAAGTGCCTTTGAAAGTTCTGTTTTTCCAACACCTGTTGGTCCTAAAAACATAAATGAACCTATTGGTCTATTTGGATCTTGAAGCCCAACTCTACTTCTTTTAATTGCCTTTGAAATAGCTTTTACTGCCTCGTTTTGACCAATTACCCTTTTATGAAGTGCATCTTCTAAGTTTTTTAATCTTTCATTTTCATCTTGAGATATTTTTTGAGTTGGAATTCCAGTCCAGCTACTTATTACTTCTGCTATTTCTTCTTCTCCAATTTGTTTTATATTTTTACTTGTTTTATCCTTCCATTTTTGCTTTTCTTTTTCTAATTTTTGTATTTCTCTTCTTTCTAAATCTCTTAATTCTGCAGCCTTTTCAAAGTCTTGTGTTGTAATTGCTTCATCTTTTTCAGAAGTAATTTTTTCAATATTTTCCTCAAGTGTTTTTATAAGTTTTGGTTCTGTAAATGTTTTTAATTTGGCTCTTGAAGCCGCTTCATCAATTAAATCTATTGCTTTATCTGGCAAAAATCTATCGTTAATGTACCTTGCAGATAGCAAGGTTGCTGCCTTTATTGCTTCATCTGTAATTTTTACATTATGATGTGCTTCATATTTATCTCTTAGCCCTTTTAATATGTTTATTGTATCTTCTTCAGAAGGTTCTTCAACTGTTATTGGTTGAAATCTTCTTTCAAGTGCACTATCTTTTTCAATATATTTTCTATATTCATTTAAAGTTGTTGCACCAATTATTTGAATTTCTCCTCTTGCTAAAAGTGGTTTTAGAATATTTGCTGCATCTATTGCACCTTCTGCAGCTCCTGCACCTACTATTGTATGAATTTCATCTATAAAGATAATTACATCTCCAACTTTTTTAACCTCTTTTAATGCTTTTTTTATTCTTTCTTCGAAATCTCCTCTGTATTTAGCACCTGCTACCATGCCTGATATATCAAGTGTTACAACTCTTTTTTCTTTAAGATTTTCCGGAACTTCTCCTTGAACTATTTTTTGAGCTAGTCCTTCAATTATTGCTGTTTTTCCAACACCTGGTTCACCAATTAGGCATGGGTTGTTTTTTGTTCTTCTTGAAAGTACTTGTATTATTCTTTCAATTTCAACCTTTCTACCTATAACTGGGTCTAATTTTCCTTCTTTTGCAAGCTTACTTAAATCGCTTCCAAATTGATTAAGTGTTGGTGTATTATTAAAACTTCCCCTATTATTTTTTTCAGTTTCTACTGTGTTTACATCTGGTATTTCATATTCGTTTATTACTTTTATAATCTCATTATATAGTTTTTGTGGGTCTAGCTTTAATTCTAGCATTATTCTTACTGCAACACTATCTGCTTCCCTCATTATTCCTATAAGCAAATGCTCAGTTCCTATATATTCTGATCCAAGTTTGCGTGCTTCACGGAACGCATTTTCTATTACTCTTTTTGTTCTTGGTGTAAGTCCCATTGCAGTTTTACTTTTAGTTTGCCCAACTCCAATTAGTTCTTCTATTTTTTCAAGAACGTTATCTGCTGTAATATTTTGATTTTCTAATACTTTATTTGCAATTCCCGTTCCTTCTTTTACTAGTCCGTATAAAATGTGTTCTGTTCCAACATAATTATGTCCTAATTTTATTGCAGTACTTTCTGCAATTTGAACAGCCTTCTCGGCTTTTTTTGTGAATTTGTATGTCATAGTTCCTCCTTGCAAGTACATTATTAACAAGTTCTAATCTTTGTATTCAATAACACTTCCAATAATTCCTGCATCATTTTTTAGTTTTGCTGTAATAATTTTTGGAACTGCTTGATTATTAAATAGCATATTTTTCTCATGAAGCTTTTGGCTTAGTTTATCTAACAAAAGCTCCTTAAAGTGGATAAAACCTCCACCTATTGATATTACTTCTGGTTCAAATATGTTTATTAAATTTGCTAAGCCCGTGCTTAAATTTTCTATATATTCATCTATAACATCTTGTGCTTTTTCTCTGTTTTCTGCATCATTTAACAAATCTCTTATTTCTCTGCCTGTTAAGTTTTCTACTTCAAACTTTCTTTGAACAGCTTCTTTGAAAGCTTTCATAGATGCGTATTTTTCAAAGCAACCATTTCTTCCACAGTTACACTTAATTCCATCTTTTTCTATTACCATATGACCTATCTCAAAGCCCTCATATTTCTTAGGTTTTAGAAGCTTTCCACCTAAGTAAACTGCGCCACCTATACCTGTTCCTACTGTTAAGAATACTGCATCATCATATTTTTTTAAACTACCATATTCCTTCTCAGCAATAGCTGCACATTTTGCATCATTTCTAAGTACAATTGGTATATTAAAGAACTTATTAATTTCAGATACTATATTAAAATTCTTAATATGTAAGTTCTCAGCCTTTATAATATGTGTATCTGAAACAGTCCCTGGAATTGCAATTCCTATTAACCTAACATCTTGTATATTTATATTCTTTTTATCTAAAACTTTAGTTATTAAATCTATAATAGTCTCAACTAGCTTTTCAGCATAATTTTCACTTTTTAATTCATTATTTAAGTCCTGATCTTCTTGTGCTATAATCTTACCATTTTCATTTATTAAACCTATTCCCACATGGCTTCCACCAATATCTACACCTATTTTCATTTGTTACTCCTTTCATACTAAATACTATATTACATTTTGGGAAAATATGCAAGTGTATTTAGCAATTTGTATTCTATAAACTATTATCATTTAAACATATTTAAACAGTCCGCCAAAACTCCTGCGTTTGGCTACTTACATTATTATTTCAATGCTGAATTGTAACAAATATATATGAAAATTGGCTTAAAACATTTGATTTTTTTACCTTTTGATTGTATAATTTATATGTAATATGTTTATTTTAATTAATGGAGGTTTATTTATGAGATATAGTTATGAAACATATGGTACTTGTACTAGAAAAATTGAATTTGATATAAATGGTAATGTTATTACCAATGTAACATTTTTTGGAGGTTGCCCTGGTAACTTGGCAGCTATTGCTAGGGTTGTAGAAGGTAAAACTGTTGAGGAAATTGAGGATCTTTTTAAAGATATAAAATGTGGTTCAAAGCCTACTTCTTGTTCTGCACAGCTTGCTATTGCTGTAAGACAAGCATATAACGAATTGCAAAAAAGGATAGGTTAATTTTATGGAAGAAAGTGCTTTTTGTAGAACTAAAATTTTAATTGGAGATGAAGGTTTAGAAAAACTAAAAAATACAAAAGTTGCTGTTTTTGGTGTTGGCGGAGTTGGTTCTTTTGTTGTAGAAGCTTTAGCAAGAGCTGGTGTTGGATGCTTTGTTCTAATAGATAAAGATCAAGTTAGCCTTTCAAATATAAACAGGCAACTTATTGCAACACATAAGACTATTGGAAAACTAAAAGTTGATGTTGCAAAAGAAAGAATTTTATCAATAAACCCTGAGGCAAAAGTTGAAACATTCGCAGAATTTTTCATGCCTGGTAATACAAATATTTTAAACAATTCAATTACATATATAGTAGATGCAATAGATACGGTTACAGCAAAAATAGAATTAGTTATGCAAGCTCAAAAGCTTGGTATTCCTATCATTTCATCAATGGGAACAGGGAACAAACTAAACCCATGCCTATTCGAAATTACAGACATTTACAAAACTCAAGTCTGCCCACTTGCAAAAGTTATGAGAAAAGAACTAAAACAAAGAGGTGTAAAACATTTAAAGGTTCTATATTCAAAAGAAGAACCTTTAAAAAGCGGCATCATTGGAGAGAATGGAAAAGCAATTCCTGGAAGTATCTCCTTTGTACCATCAGTAGCAGGGCTTATAATTGCAGGAGAAGTAATAAAAGATTTGCTTAAAACATAAAGCAAATCTTTTTGATTTTATTTTTCATTATTTTTCTTTAAATAACCTTGTATATAAAATGCCTTCATATACATTATTAGTGATGCTATTGTTGTAATTACAGCTAAATAGTATATTATAGTGTCTGCTATTCCTATTGCCTTTATTATATTATTCGTTGTATTACCTATTTGCTCTAAAAATAGAGAGATTACCATTGCAACATAGAACAATACTGTTGCTAGTTTTCCATACCATTTGCTTGATACTACAAGCTCTTTTCCATATAGGAATGATGCTCCTGATACCATGCAGAATTCTTTTAACACAACTATTGCTAATATCCAAATAGGGATTGCTCCCTTTATAAATAATGTTGTTAGTAAGCTTATTTGTGTTGCTTTATCTGCTAATGGGTCCATTAACTTTCCAAAGTCTGTTATATAGTTATATTTTCTTGCAATTGTTCCATCTAATATATCTGTTAGTCCTGATATTGAAAGTACTGCTATTGCTAAGATATATTGTCCTTGCACACATGCAATAACTATTATTGGTATTAGTAAAAACCTAAGTACTGTTAAAGCATTTGGTACGTATTTTAACATTTTTCCCTCCCTATTCAACTTTAAATGTAAGTTTATCTCCATCTAGCTCAACTTTTATAGTGTTATTTTCACTTACTTCTCCTCTTAATATCATTTCAGAAATCTCATCTTCCACATATCTTTGAATTGCTCTTCTAAGTGGTCTTGCTCCATATTTTAAGTCTGTTCCTTTTTCTAGTATATATCTTTTTGCTTCATCTGATACATCTAATTTGATATTTTTGTTTTCTAATGCTTCTTTTGTATTTTTAAGCAATAAGTCTACTATTTGTAGAAGTTCTTCTTTGCTTAAACTGTTGAAACTGATTATTTCATCAACTCTATTTAAAAATTCTGGTCTGAAAATGTCTTTTAGTGCACTTTCAATTTTGTTTTTATCTAATGAGCTCTTACCAAATCCTATTGAATTTGTGTTTAAATTAGAACCAGCATTTGATGTCATTATTATTATTGTATTTTCAAAACTTACTGTATTTCCTTGTGCATCTGTAAGTCTTCCATCATCTAGTATTTGTAATAAAATGTTAAATACATCTTGATGTGCCTTTTCTATTTCGTCTAAAAGTATTATTGAATATGGTTTTCTTTTTACTTTTTCTGTAAGTCCTCCGGCATCATCATATCCAACATATCCTGGAGGTGCACCTATTAATTTTGCTGTTGAATGGCTTTCCATATATTCAGACATATCTATTCTAATTATTGCATCTTCGCTTCCAAACATTTCATATGCAAGTGTTTTAGCAAGCTCTGTTTTACCAACACCTGTTGGTCCAACAAATATAAATGATGGTGGTCTTTTTGTACTTTGAAGTCCTGCTCTATTTCTTCTAATTGCTCTTGCAACAGCTTTTACAGCTTCGTCCTGACCAACTATTCTATTATGTAAGTTTTCTTCTAAGTTTAATAATTTTTGTTTTTCTGCTTCTGTAATTTTCTTTACTGGTATTTTAGTAGCATGTTCTATAACTTCTGCAACATCTTGCACTGTAAGGTTTTGCACTACAAGTTTTGAGTTTAATTCTGCAACTCTATCTTGAATATTACACTCCTCAGTTTTTAAATCTGCAGCCTTTTGATAATCCTCAATTGAATCTGATTCTACTGCTTCTTCTTTTTCTTTTTCAATTTCTTTTAATCTATTTTTTAATATTTCTAGTTCATATAGTTCTTTGTTATTAAGATTAATTTTTGAGCATGCTTCATCTAATATATCTATTGCTTTGTCTGGTAAAAATCTATCATGTATATATTTTTCAGACATTTTAACAGTTTGCTCTATTACGTCATTAGATATTGAAACTTTGTGGAAATCTTCGTAATATTTTTTAACTTCTTTTAGCATTTCAATTGTTGCTTGAACAGATGGTTCTTCAACTAATACAGGTTGAAGTCTTCTTTCTAATGCAGTATCTTTTTCTATATATTTTCTATATTCTTTTAAAGTTGTTGTTCCAACTAATTGAACCTCTCCATTTGCAAGTGATGGTTTTAAAATGTTAGCTGCATTCATTGAATGGTCTCCATCTCCAGCTCCTATTATATTGTGAATTTCGTCTATTACTAATATAATATTTCTTGTTTGCTTACATTCATCTATTATTGCTTTCATTCTTCCTTCAAATTGACCTCTAAACTGTGTTCCTGCAATAACAGCTGTCATATCAAGTAAATATACTTCTTTGTTTAAAAGCTTTGCTGGCACTTCTTGTCTTGCAATTTTTATGGCCAAACCATTTGCTATGGCTGTTTTACCAACACCTGGTTCTCCTATTAAGCAGGGGTTGTTTTTTAAACGTCTGTTTAAAATTTGTATAACCCTTTCAATTTCCATTTTTCTTCCAACAACTTCATCTAACTCATTTTTTCTTGCTTTTTCTGTTAAGTTTGTTCCATACATTTCTAGGAAGCTTTTTTTCTTTTCTTTTGGTTTTGTTTTAACCTTTGTATTGCTCTTTTGCTCGCTTTCCTTTGAAGGTTCTGTGTCTTTCCCACCTAATATATTTGAAAATATTGAACCTAAATTTGCAGATTCTCCCTCTATATTTTCTAAGTCTTCTGGAGAGATATCTTCTGTTATTTCCCCAAGCATAGTTTCAAATTGTTTTGAAATATTATCTATTTGTTCTTCTGTAATACCTGATTGTTTTGCTAAAACATCTAATGGGTTTATTCCCTTTTTCTTAGCACAATCATAGCAATATCCTTCCATTTCGCTATTATTATTTCCATCTATTTTTTTAGTAAAAATTACAGCCATATTTTTATGGCATACTGAACATAACATATATCCTTTTCACCTTATCCCTTTTTATCTACTTATAATATAATACATTAATTTTTACGCATAGTCAAGAGAAAAATGACAAAATCTCTTGCCATATTATGCATATGATAAAAGTAGATTAAATACCTATGTAAATAATCTACTTCTATCTTGTAACTTTGAAGATTCCGACTAACCTCCATGGCCAATAGTTATATTCATTTTTTAATGAAGTGCCTATGTCTCGTGGGAGTTGCCACCGGAATTTCTCACTCCATCTGCCATCTTCAAACCTTGTAAAGTGAAAATCATGAATTTTATTATCTGCATAAACTTTAACAAATAATGCAATTTTGTATTGATTTTCACTAATTACTTCTTCTTCAGAAGATCTTTCAATCGTTAAATCGATTTCTTTGAAATCTTCATATAACAATTTAATAATTTCTCCTGTTGAAAAGTATGGTTCTTCAAGTGGCTTTCTTCCTGATATTGCTCCTACTCTGTAAAGGTTTAAACAACTTACCGTGCTTCCCATTGCATAAGAGTAACAATTTGTCGTGTTTCTTACTAATGTTGTATCGTACCGAGTTTTATCAAGCTTTTGATGTGTGGTTTCTCGTATTCTGTCTAGCAACAGAACATCGTTAGTTGATGTCACTCTAACATCTCCTTTGCAAAAGTTTATATGTTTAATTATACCATACTTATGTTAACTTTGCAAATTTTAATTGCTTTCTATTCTTATTGTTTTGCTCGAATATGCGGTTATAATTAGCATTATTACAAGCATTATTGCTAAGTATATTCCTATACTTCCAAATGGTACTAGGATTTTGTTTAATGTTATTACGTTTTCCATGTGTTTTATAATACCCCATATTATAGGTACTGATATTATAGCTGAAATAATTGTTGCTTTTATAAACATAACAACTGTTTCATACACTAGAATTTTTCTAATGTCTTTCTTGGTTGCACCTACTCTATGTAAAATTTTAAAATCTTCTTTTCTTTCGCATAAACTAGCATTCATTATATTTATTGTACTTGCAATGCCTATTGTTATTATTGCTATCATAATGGTTCTTAACAATAGTTCTACTATGTTTATATAGATTAACTTTTCTTGGTTTTCCAAAGTATAATAATCTATCCATATTTTATCTTCTCTACTTTTATTAACTTCATCTATATAGTTTTTAAATTCTATTATGTTATCACATTTAATTTTTATGTGTAAAGTATCGTCATTGTATAACCAAAAAGTCCTTTTGAATATATCTTTGCTTGTTTCATTTATATATTTATCCAATCTTTCAAATGTTTCCAAATTCATGAATAATGTAGGTATGTTATCATTTTTTACTTCCTTAAATCCATCTACAATTTTATCTGTTAAAATATATTTTCCATTTAAAATACTTTCATCAATGATATTGTAATCTGTAATAAAATCTGCTAATACTATTACGTCCACCAGTTTCAATTTTAAATTACTATTTTCTTTAAATGCTGAAACATATTCATATTTATTTTCGTTTTCTTCTCGTGTAGAAATATTTATTGTGTTATAAATTATAAAATCACCGTATTTACCATTTACTTCTTTTATATATTTACTATATTCAGTATCTTCTAAAGCAATAATACGTATCCTAACGCTTTTTGTATTATCAATGTTTTTAGAACAAAAAGTATTTTCTAAAACCGCATCTGTTGGTTCAACCAAAAAATCTTCATTCCATAGTATATGATATTTAATGATTTCTAATTTTTTATTGTATTTTTTCTCATATTCTTTTAATATTGTTTCATAATCTTTATAGGTAGCCCAAAAACCTGCGTCGACATCATATTCTGTAGCAATATCTGCTGTTTCTTTTTCATACTTAAGGTATGTACTCATTGCTATAAATGATGTTATTGATATTATAAGAAGTAACGTAATTAACCTATATTTACTTTTATTTCTTTTTATATTTTTTATTGCAACTTTGCCTTCAATTGGTAATATCTTTTCTAGAATAGAGTTTTTACCTTTGTATTTTATTTGCTTATTATTTCTTATTCCTTGAATTACAGAAGTTGAGCTTGCCTTTATACTTGGAATTAGAACTGATAGATAAATGTTTATAGCAATTAGCAAAATTGCAAGTACCATATATTTCACAGTAATTGTAAGTTTAAAGTAATATCCTGCACTATTTAATATACTATTTACACCACATAAAATACTGTTTGCAATAAATATTGCAAGTATAAAACCTATTATTATACCAATAATTCCCATAAAAATTGCTTCTGTAAAAATCATTTTTAGTACTTGTCCTTCTGTTCCGCCCCACACTGTTTAATACTGCATATTCTCTTTTTCTCTCATTAATTGTTATCAAAAATGCATTATATAAAATAATTATGAAAAAAATAGAAAATGCTCCTATTGTTACAATTATCATAATGTTAATTATATAGGAATAGTTTAATCTCATTTTGCAATCTGCAAAACCATCATTATTTATATTAGGTTCAACATCTATAAAACCATTTGCAGTAAGCAATTGTTTATTAAAGCCACAAAATTGTTTAATAAATTTTGCTTCATTTTCCGATAAGTTTAAGCCTGAAATTATATAATTAGAATACTTACACACATTTTTTATATTATCATATTTCAAATATACTTTTATATTACCTGTTGGTACATATGATGAATCTACCATTTCCATTGGTGAACCTTCACTTTTTTGTATGTATATTTTATCTATATACGGTTTACTCTTTACTATGTTAAAACGTTCAGGAGATAAGCTATTTAAAATAAAATGATAGTCATTATACTCAGTATTGAAACTTTCAGAAACTCCGTTTCTTATACTAGATATTAACATTATTGTTGTTAAAATAAGCGTTGAACATAATATTAATGAAATGCATGTGAATATTGTTCTTTTTTGGTTTTTTCTCATATTCTTAAATGCAAGTTTTGTTTCGATTTTCATACTTTCTCTCCTTTTTTATTTTATAAAAAAATGGGAACCTTGCTGTCTGCTTAGCTCCCATAAAATAAAATACGAATGTGTGAAAACAGCTTTTACAACTTAATGTTTGTTATAAGGGTTCCTACTTTTATCCTACAAAATAGGCATCAATTTGAACATTATATTTTCCATATTTTCCCGCTCCAATAATGAAAAAGTCCCAATACCCACTTCTCATAGGTGAATAGTAGGTATCTGATAGCCATTCACCTGATGATATGCCGGTGAAATTTCTAACTTCTCCTGTTTGCTGATGAACCAATCTAACATTTACCCATTGATTTGATGGTCCTGTAATCCTATGTTTCAGCAACGTTGCTGAACCTTGGAGCCATATCGTAGCTACTTTAACAGTACTACCACTGTATGTAGCAGTCCCCTCTCCATTGCCAATACACACCTCAGACTGCATTGCAATTACTGGGTTTTGCATTGTTTCAGTTTTCGCCGCCATAGCAGGAACGTTAATAATAATTAGCGTAACTACTATTAGCATAATAGCAACAATCGATTTAAAATATTTATGCATAATATCCTCCTGTAATTAAATAGATTGCACATTCGTATTTATTTTTACTAATAGGTTTACTAGGCTATTTTACCATGTGCTATTTTTATTGTCAACATTTTTTACCATTTTTTTCCATTTTTTATATTTTAACATCTGTTAATTCTATTTTTCCATCTTCTATTTTTATTATTCTGTCTGCTTGCTTTGCAATCTCCATGTTATGGGTTATCATTATTATAGTTTGCTTATATTCTTTATTAGTTTTCTTTAATAATTCAATAATTTCACTACTTGACTTGGTATCTAAATTTCCTGTTGGTTCATCTGCTAAAATTATTGTTGGTTCTATCATTAGTGCTCTCCCTATTGCAACTTTTTGTTGCTGACCACCTGATATTTGATTTGGTAAGTGCTTTCTTCTATCATCAATTCCCAAAAACTTAGTTATAGTTCTTAATTTTTCTTGATCTACTGCCTTCCTATCTAATTCAACTGGCAAAGTAATATTTTCCTCAACATTTAATGTAGGTATTAAATTGTAAAATTGATATATTATTCCTATTTTTTCTCTCCTTAAAATCGTTAAGTCTCTTTTATTCATATCATATATACTTTTATCATAAAAGTATACTTTCCCTGCTGTTGGGTTTTCTAGTCCTGCTATTGTGTGTAAAAGAGTGGTTTTTCCGCTCCCTGATGGACCAATTATCGCAATAAATTTTCCTTCTTCAACAGAAAAAGAAATATTATCTAAGGCTATAACTTGTGCATCTCCTTTGCCATAAACCTTTTTCAAATTTTCAACTTTTAAAATATTCATTATTTTTCTCCTTTTCTAAAAAATGGGAGCCTTGCTGTTTGCTTAGCTCCCTCGAAGATATTTAAATTTTTATCATATATTGTAAGTCTTGTCAATACCCTTTATTCTTTTCCATTTATTTTTAATAGTTTAAATAATTCAACTATTACTATTGGTGAGAATACTAGTAATATTATTTCAAAGATGTGCTCTTTTGGTAATAATGTTATACCAAAAATTTCTCTTAGGTGTGATGTGAATAGTATTATAAACATTAATGATGCTGATACTATTTGGGCTAGTATTAGTTTTCCATTGTTGAATGGGTTTGATTTGAATATTGATTTATGGTTATTTCTTATATTAAATATGTGTACTAGTTCTGATAATGCAAGCACATAGAATGCCATTGTTTGACCTATTATAACTTTTTCTTCTGGTGTTCTATTTGGTGTACTTAAACCTAGTACAAATGCTGCAAGTGTTATAAGCCCTATCATTATACCTTGGTAAATTACTCTCCATGTCATTCCTTTTGTAAATACTCCGTCCTTTATGTTTTAATGGTTTTCTTTCCATTACATCAGCTTCTGCTGGGTCTACTGCTAATGCTAAAGCTGGTAGTGAATCTGTTACTAAGTTTATCCATAATAAATGAATTGGTAATAATGTTTGTATTAGGTTAATATCTATTCCAAATTTGCTTGATAACCATGGTGTTATTAGTATTGCTACAAATAATGTTACTATTTCTCCTATGTTGCTTGATAGTAAAAATTGTATTGCTTTTAGTATGTTATCATAAATACGACGTCCTTCTTCTACTGCTGAAACTACTGTTGCAAAGTTATCGTCTGTTAGAATTACATCTGCTGCTTCTTTTGCTACGTCTGTTCCAACAACACCCATTGCACAACCTATATCTGCAATTTTTAGTGATGGTGCATCATTTACTCCATCTCCTGTCATGGCAACTATTTCGCCATTTGCTTGCCATGCTTTTACTATTCTTACTTTATGCTCTGGTGATACTCTTGCATAAACTGAATATTTACGTACATTTTTCTCTAGCTCTTCTTGGCTCATTTCTTCAAGTTCTAATCCTGTTATTGCTTCATCCTCATTTTCCAATATTCCTAATGTTTTAGCAATTGCTATTGCTGTTACTTTGTGATCTCCTGTAATCATTACTGTTTTTATTCCTGCTTTTTTACATTTTGCAACTGCATCTTTTACTTCTAGTCTTGGTGGGTCTATCATACCTACCATTCCTATATAAATTAAGTCTGATTCCATTGAATTCATTTCTTCATTTGTAGGTTTATGGTCTAGCTCTTTGTATGCCATTGCAAGAACTCTTAATGCTGAACTTGCCATTTCATTATTTACTTCTTTAATTCTTTCTTTGAATTCTTTTAGGTCGTTTTTTATTTCTCCATTTATTATATATTTTGTACATCTTGCAAGAAGTTCATCTACACCACCTTTTGTGTAAACTATGTACTTTCCATTTGATTCATTTACTGTTGTCATTAATTTTCTATCTGAGTCGAATGGAATTTCTTGCACACGTGGATATTGCCCATATAGAGTTCCTTCATAATCTAATTTAAAGCCTAAATCGACTAAAGCTGTTTCTGTTGGATCTCCTGCTAACTTATCGCTTTCTGTTATTTTTGTATCATTACACAACATACTTGCATATATTAATTTGTTTAAATCTTCGTCGCATAAGTCTCTTTTGAAATCTTTTACTTCAAAGACTTTATTGTCATAATAAATTTTTTCAACTGTCATTTTATTTTGTGTTAATGTACCTGTTTTATCTGAACAAATTACAGTTGCACTTCCTAGTGTTTCAACTGCTGGTAATTTCTTTACTATTGCATTTTTCTTTACCATTCTTTGAACACCTATTGCTAAAACTATTGTTGATACTGCAGGCAAGCCTTCTGGTATTGCTGCAACTGCTAAACTAACTGCTGTTAGGAACATTTCTATTACATCTTTACCATATAATAAACCTATTCCAAATATCACAAAGCATATAATTAATGCAACTATTCCAAGTGTTTTTCCAAGTTTATTTAATTTTGCTTGAAGTGGTGTTTCTCCTTCTTCTGCTGAATTAATTATATTTGCAATTTTACCAACTTCAGTATTCATACCTGTTTCAACAACTATGGCTTTTCCTCTACCATATGTAATTAAGCTTGAAGCAAATAGCATATTTATTCTATCGCCAATTCCAACTTTTTCGTCTTCAATTCTTGCTGACATTTTTTCAACTGGTACAGATTCTCCTGTTAATGCTGATTCTTGTGCTTTTAAATTTACTGCTTCTATTATTCTTAAATCTGCTGGAACATAATCTCCTGTTTCTAAAATTACAACATCACCTGGAACTAACTCTCTTGATGGTATTGTAAGTAATTTACCATTTCTCATAACCTTTGCAACATGGCTACTTAATTTTTGTAATGCCTCTAAAGATTTTTCTGCTTTGTTTTCCTGCAAAACTCCAATTATTGCATTTGCAATTATAACTACTAAAATTATAATTGTATCTGTCATACCTGAAAGTCCTTCTTGTTTTACTCCAACAATTCCAGAAATTACGGCCGAAATAATAAGCACTATTATCATAAAGTCTTTAAATTGCTCTAAGAACTTTACAAAAGTACTTTTCTTCTTTTTTTTGGCTAATTCATTTAGCCCATATTTTTCTTTCCTTGTGTTTACTTCTTCTGTGGTAAGCCCACTCTCCTCATTTGTTTTAAGTTCGTTTACTGTTTCATCAACAGTTTTGTTAAACCAATTATTGGTCATCAATACATCCCTGCTCCTTTTCTTTTAATATGCTAATATTTTACAACAAGATTGTTTAAAAGTAAAGTGATTTTTGTTAAAAAAATAATGCCACTTTTTTTGGCATTACTTGATGTTTAACTTTCTTGAAATTCTGGTTGCTTTAGTAAATCTGCTAAAACATCATTAAGTGCTATTGGTGTTACTTTGTATGTTTTTAGCAATTCGATGATGCTTCGTACTTTATTCTCATTAGTGGATATTTGTGTAACTTCTTTTGTTTCTAATTTAATTCTGTCTTTTTCATATTCTTTTTTAACAATGGTTACTCCGTAAGAAATCTTTGGTTTTAATATTTTTATAGAACGTTTTTTGTTCTTATAATACTCTAATATGATCCTATTTTTGTTTTTCGACTCTACTAAATCTGTTTCATCTAAAAGCGTAGCACCATAGTAGATTCCTAAGTTCTTCACGTTTTTCTTCCCCTTTCTTTGTTTTTGTTTAGTAAAAAGCTACTTAATTAATGATACACCATATAGCCTAGAAAATCAAGAAAAATCGTTCGTCTAATGTCGACACTATTCGACATATTTCGACATTTTCCTAATAAAAATAAAACACAGAGTTTCAATTTTATCTAACTCTGTGCTTTGTTTTTATACACTCATTACTTCTTTTTCTTTGTTTTCTATCATTTGGTCTATTTCTGCAACCTTTTTATCTGTTAATTTTTGAATTTTATCTTCCATTGATTTTAATTCATCTTCTGTCATGCCACCATCTTTTTGTTCAGCTTTTGCTATATCCATTCCTTCTCTTCTAACTGCACGGACAGATACTTTTGATTCTTCTCCCATTTTTCTTATATCTTTAACAAGCTCTTTTCTTCTTTCCTCTGTTAGTTCTGGGAAAGCAAGTCTTATAACTTTTCCATCATTGTTTGGGTTTATTCCTATTTCTGCTTTTAATATTTCTTTTTCAATTTCTTTTAAAAGTGTTGCGTCCCATGGTTGAATTACTATTAATCTTGCTTCTGGAACTGAAATTCCTGCTACTTGGTTTATTGGAGTTGGAACTCCATAGTAACTTACTGTAATTTTGTTTAGTATTGCAGGATTTGCTCTACCTGCTCTAACTTCTGATAAATTTTCTTGTAATACACTAATTGTCTTATTCATTTTTTCTTCAATATTATTTAAATCCATAAAAATCTCTCCTTATCTAACTAGGGTTCCTATTCTTTCACCCTTTATAATTCTAACTATGTTTTCTGGGTCGTCTATTCCAAATACTACAAGTGGAATATTGTTATCCCTGCAAAGTGATGTTGCTGTTGAGTCCATAACTTTTAAGTCTTGTTTTAAAATATCTATGTAAGATATTTCATCATATTTAACTGCTGTTTTATCTTCTTTTGGATCTGCTGAATATACTCCGTCTATTGTTTTTGCAAGTAAAATAACTTCTGAATTTGTTTCTGCTGCCCTTAGAGCTGCTCCTGTATCTGTTGTAAAATATGGGTTACCTGTACCACATGTAAATATTACAACTCTACCATTTGCTAAATGCTTTGCTGCTTTTCTCTTTATGTATGGTTCTGCAATTTGTCTCATTTCTATTGCTGTTTGAAGTCTAGTTTTAATACCTCTTGCTTCTAGAGCATCTTGAAGTGCTAAACCATTTATTGTTGTTGCAAGCATTCCCATATAGTCTGATGTTGTTCTTTCCATTTCATGTCCATATCTTCCTCTCCAGAAATTTCCTCCTCCAACTACAATTGAAACTTCTACTCCCATATCTACTATTTCTTTTATTTTGTCGCATATGTTTCCTAATGTTTCTGCATCTATTCCATTTTTTCTTTCGCCTGCTAGTGCTTCACCACTAAGCTTTAATAAAATTCGTTTGTACGCAATTTTCATTTTTAACATAACTCCTTTTAAAAATTTTTCATTACTATTCTACCATAAGTTGGGTATAAAAATAAAGGGTTTTTACAAAAAAAGAACAGAAATTAATCTGTTCTTTAAATTAAAATTTTATTACTTTTCCTATTGGGTTTGTTTCATCTAGTCCATTGTATTCTGCAAATGATTTATCTATTTTACTATCTACTAATTCTTCAATAGCCTCTTTTTGCGCATTTTCTGCAAGTGTTAATTCACTTACTAATATTTGTTTTGCATTAAGTAGCATCTTTTTTTCACCTGTTGATAAGCCTCTTTCTTTTTGTTTGAAGCTTAAGTTTCTCACTACATCAGCTACTTCGTAAATATCTCCACTCTTCATTTTTTCCATATTATCTCTATATCTTTTGTTCCAGTTTAGTGACATTTCTGTAGAATCTGTTTCTAATACTTGGAATACTTTACTTGCTGTTTCTCCATCTATGATATTTCGCATGCCAATTTCTTCTGCCTTTGCTGTTGGTACCATAACCTTAACTTCGCCAGGCATTTTAATTATGTAATACGCTGTTTTTTCTCCCAAAATATTCTTTTCTTCTATATCTTGTATAACGCCTGCACCATGCATTGGGTATACTACTTTATCTCCTATATTAAACACTTTTACTGACACTCCTTTATTGCAATATTTCTTTACCGACCTTAATTATTATACCATAAATTTTGGTAAAAGTAAATGATTTTTCCAGAAGAAAATTTTATTTTTTTATGTTAAATTTTTACGTTTTCTTCTCCTAGTATTTCTTTAAATTCCTTTAAGATTTCTTCATTTAAATATATTGCGCCACAAGGTTTTAGCCCTTCTTTATCTTGCACTTTAACTGCTATGTTGTTTCTGTCTCCCATAAAAAATCTAATTGCTCCTCTTAAGCGTGATTTTTGTTCTTCGCTTGCATTTTGTATGTCTAAAATAAGTGCCTTTGGTCTTTGTTCTTGCTTCATTACTGTTTCAGTTTCTTGTGCTTGTTTTGCTACTGTTTCAAAATCTGTAATAGAATTTGCTACTATTTTTACATCATCATCTTCTCTTATACTAAGTCTTCCATCTACTAGTACAATATTATCTTCTAAAAGAATACTTGATGACCTGTTATAGCAACTATCAAACACTATTATTTCTGTGCTTCCATATAAGTCTTCTACTGTAACAAATGCCATTATTGTATTGTTTTTTGTGTACTTTTTCTTTACTGATGTTATAATTCCTGCATATTTTACTGGCTTTCCATCTTTACTAAAATCTTTTTCTTCCTTCATGCTTATCATTTGTAATGTGTTTATATTGGTGTTTGCTTTTATTTTTTCTTGAAGTTTAGCAAGTGGATGACCAGATATGTATATTCCTAGCATTTCTTTTTCCATATCTAGAAGTTCTCTTTCGTCATATTCCTCGGCTTTGTTTAAAGTATATTTATGTTTTTCAGTTGTTTCTTGACTTGCAATATCAAACATTGTAACTTGGCCCTCTATAGATTTTTTAGTTTCTCCTGATATTGTGTCTAGTACTCCTTCAAAAGAATTTAGTAGTGTATGACGAGTTTCTCCAAGTTCATCGAATGCTCCTGATTTTATTAAACTTTCTATACATTTTTTATTTACCGCTTCTCCTTGCATTCTCTCTGCAAAATCTGTAAAGCTCTTGAATTCGCCATTCTTTTCTCTTTCTTGTACTATCGTCTCAACTGCAGATGTACCAACATTTTTAACACTACCAAGTCCAAAACGAATTTTATTATCATTTACAGTAAACTTTGTAAAGCTATTATTTATACTTGGTTTTAATATTTCAATATTTAACCTTTTACATTCAACAATGTATTCTGGTATTTTATCTAAATTTCCTAGGAAGCTGTTTAAAGTTGCTGCCATAAATTCTGCAGGATAGTATGTTTTTAAATATGCTGTTCTATATGCTACTACTGCATATGCTGCCGCGTGTGATTTATTAAATGCATATTTTGCAAATTCTGCCATTTCATCAAATATTTTGTTTGCACTTTGTTCATCTATTCCATTTCTTACACAACCTGGTATTAGTACATTCCCTTGTTCGTCTGTTTGTCCATGTATAAAGTATTCTCTTTCTTTTGCCATTACATCTAGTTTTTTCTTTCCCATTGCACGTCTTACTAGGTCTGCTCTACCTAGCGAATATCCTGCTAGGTCTCTAACTATTTGCATTACCTGTTCCTGGTAAACCATACAACCATATGTTACATTTAAAATTGGCTCTAATGCTGGGTGTGTATATTCACTATGTGTTGGGTCTAGCTTGTTTTTTATGTATCTTGGAATTTGGTCCATTGGGCCAGGTCTATATAGTGATACTCCTGCGATTATATCTTCTAGGGTATCTGGCTTTAATTCCTTCATAAAGTTTGTCATGCCTTGACTTTCAAATTGGAATACTCCTACTGTGTTTCCAGATTGCCAGGTTTCTTTAAATACTTTTGGATCGTTCATATTTTGGTCAAAAGAAACGTCTATTCCTCTGTTTTGTTTTACAAACTTTATTGTATCAGATATAACTGTTAGGGTTCTTAAACCTAAGAAGTCCATTTTTAAAAGTCCGTAATTCCTCTAGAGTTGTCATTATAAATTGTGCTTCTATTGTTCCTTCATTTACATATAAAGGTACATAATCTAAAACTGGTTTATCTGTAATTAGCACTCCGGCATGCGTGTGTTGAAGCCTGACGTGGCAAGCCTTCTAATCTCATTGCTATATCTAATATTTTCTTTGTTTCTTCATCATTTTCGTATAATTCTTGTAATTCTCTATTTTGTTCTAGTGCTTTTTTTATAGTTATATGCACTTCATTTGGTATCATTTTTGCAAGTTTATCTGCTTCAGCATATGGAATATCTAGAACTCTTGCAACATCTCTTATTACCATCTTTGCTGCCATTGTACCAAATGTAATTATTTGTGATACGTGATCTCTTCCATATTTTCTTGCAACATATTCTATAACCTCTGGTCTTCTTTCGTAGCAAAAGTCTATATCGAAATCGGGCATGCTTATTCTTTCTGGGTTTAAAAATCTTTCGAAAAGTAAGTTGTATTTTATTGGGTCTATATCTGTGATACCCATTGCAAATGCTGCTATTGAACCTGCTCCAGAACCACGTCCTGGTCCTACTGAAATACCTTGTGTTTTGGCATAGTTTATGAAGTCCCAAACTATAAGATAGTAATCAATATATCCCATTTTTTCTATTACAGATATTTCATATTCTAGCCTATCTTGTGCTACTTTACTTGGGTTATCTCCATATCTTTTTTTCAAACCTGTTCTACATAGTTCTTTGAAAAAGTCTGCATGTGTTGCATATTCTTTTGGTACCTCATAATTTGGAAGTTTTGTATTTCCAAATTCAAAATCAAAGTTGCATTTTTCTGCAATTTTTACAGTATTTTCTATTGCTTCAGGTATGTTTTTAAAATACTCTGCCATTTCTTCTGGTGATTTTACATAAAACTCATCAACACCCATTTTCATTCTATCTGGGTCACTCATCTTCTTGCCTGTTTGAATGCATAATAATATCTCGTGAATATATGCATCTTCCTTTTTTAGGTAATGTGAGTCGTTTGTTGCAACTAAAGGAATATTAAGCTCTCTAGAGAGTTCAACAAGTTTTTGATTTACTAATACTTGTTCTGGCAAGCCATTGGGCTGTACTTCTAAATAATAATCTTCTCCAAAGATATTTTTGTGCCACAAAGCAATTCGTTTAGCCTCTTCCATGTCATCTTTTAAAATTGCCTTATTTACACTTCCTGCTAAACAAGCACTTAAGCAAACTAAACCTTCATGGTATTTTTCTAAAAGTTCTAAGTCAATTCTTGGTTTATAATAAAAGCCTTCAATAAAGCCCATTGAAACTAAAATACTTAAATTCTTGTATCCAATTTCATTTTTTGCAAGCAAAATCAAGTGTGAATATTTATTATCTATATTAGATTCTTTATCAAATCTTGTACGTGGTGCGACATAAACTTCACAACCTATAATAGGCTTAATTCCGACCTTTTTACATTCTTTATAAAAATCAACCACACCAAACATAACACCATGGTCTGTAATTGCCATAGCCTTCATTCCAAGTTCTTTTGCACGTGCTGGTAGTTCTTTTATTTTATTTGCTCCATCTAATAAACTAAATTCCGTGTGTGTATGTAAATGTACAAAATCCATATTTTTCTCCTAAATTTCTCTATTTATGTTGCCTATTATATCATATTTTTTTGAAAAAAGTAAGAGGTTTTTGGAACAAAAGATTATAGTAAATATGTTAAAACCTTTCTATTATTTGATATTTCGCCCTGTTTGTGCTATAATTAAATTATCAAAAAGGCTTTTTGCCAAATTATAATTGGAGGTTAAATCTCATGTTTAAGAAATTTACTAACTCGGTCATCAGAACCATTTTTGCAATCGTTTTGATTGCAATCGCACTTTTCCTCCTTCGGGTAGGCTTCAGCTGGAAAGCTATTGGCATCCCCAACAACACATTCGGAACCCTTATTGTTTTTGCAGAAATCGTTTTTGGTTTTGGCTCTTTCATCTATGGCATTTACTTCATTGCCCCGAAATTTTGGGAAGCTTTTTTCTACATTGTTCTTTTTAAGAACATGCCTGAAGAGAGAAAAAGAATTGAGAAATGGTTCGCACGCCACAATAAAGTTTATCTGTGGTAATGCTTCCATAGCAGTGGTCCTTACATAAGACCACTGCTCTTTTTGGCTTTTTTGGACTTTTGTATTGGTTTTTTATTAGATTTATGATATAATGGTTTTGAATTTTGAAAGGATTTGATTTTATGAAACTTGCATCAGATAATGAAACTTTAGCGGAAAACAAGGCCTTAATTTTATATTTACTAAATAAAGTTAATAAACCCCTTGAAAACACTGCGTTTTATAAATTACTTTTAACATTTGAAGATATGAATTATTTTTATTTTCAACAGTTCTTGCTAGATTTAATGGAAAACAAATATATTTTAAAAGGGACTTCTGATAAGAACGAAACTATATATGAAATGACTGATGAAGGTAGACAAGCAATTGGTTTAGTTCAAGACTTAATACCAGGTTTTACAAGGTTCCAAATTGATAATAAATTTAAAGAAGACTTACGTTCTATTGAGGATGAATACTCTATCACAGCTGATTTCATTCCTGAGAGTGAAAACTCTTATACAGTAGTTTGCAAGATTACTGAAAATGGAAAAGTAACTTTTGAAGTTAGAACATTTGCTGGTTCTAGAGAACATGCAAAATCTATTGTTGATAATTGGAAGAAAAATGCTGTTAAGCTTTACCCTAAGATGTTAAAAATGCTTACGAAATAAAATTAAAAACCACTAGCTAAAATCTGCTAGTGATTTTTTTATTTACTTTTGATTTTTTATAAATGTAATTCTGGTAATAGTTTTCTGTAATATGGCATTAATCCTATTTTATTTGGTGTTTGTGCTGGTAATTGCCAGAACATATAATCTGACCATTCATTTCCTTCAATTATTATTGGTTCCTTTTCTCCTATGCAAATATCCCAACCAACTTGTCTTATTTGTGGAACTTCTAAAGCTGCTTTTTTTACAAGTTCTTTTGCTTCATTAAATAATGGTATTTGGAAACCTTTAAATTCTATGTTTGATACTGGGTGTTTTTTATAAACTACCCCTGTGCAAGTTTGTGCATCAGCTGAAATTTTTCCAGTTTCTAAATCTATTGGTGCTGATACCGCTCCAAAGCCCATATTATCTACAAAGCTTTCTGTACAACCAAATTTAACAACACCATATACAACATCAACTTCTTTGTTTGGTTTTACAACAGTAACAAGTCTCATACAATTTACTGCATATGGGTTAACTTTTGCCATACCTTCGTGTTGTTTTATAACTCCTTCAATTACGCCAATTTTTTTCTCTTTGATATAGTTATACATTGCTTCAGCATTCTTAAAGTCATTTAAGCTAAGCTTTTCTATTCCTCTTCCTGAATCTCCCTTATAAGGTTTGCAGAATATTGTCTGATTTTTTTCTATGAATTTTGTAAATTCCTCTAAGCTCATTTTTTCGATATCACCAAAATCCCTTTTTAGGTATTTACTAAAACGTGCTGTAAACTTTGATTTGTCATTAAAATATTCTCTATATGCTGTATCATTTAGATATTCTACTATTTTCTTGTTTCTAAATCTTGTAAGGTATGTGTCTCTGTTTTCTGGTTTCATGTTGTAAAATTCAAAAATTCTATAATCATTATGGCCTGCTCCATACTTTATTGTACATGTGATTATATCAAAAAAAATGCTTATCTTACTTTTGTTTGTTTTCTCATGAACACAATCTATTGTTTTAAAAAACTCCTTATATTTCATCCCAAATATTGCTTTTAATTTATAAACTAACATATATACCCCCATAAATTATTTTAAATATTATTAAATTTTTCCATTATTCTAATTTTCCTCCACCTTCTTTAAGCACGTTATAGACTTCTTTTTTTATCCTCATACTCTTTTAATCTTGCTTCATAGCTTTCTAAAGCTGCTTTTTCAAATGGAATTTTTGCATTTGCTTGTCCTAATATTTTGTGTACAAAATACTTTGCAAATTCTGGATTTAATACTAGAATTGGTCCTAGAATTGATGTTCCTATAAAGTTATTAATTCTAATTCCTTCGAGCTTGCTTTCACGGTTTAAACCTGCTCCTCGAATTACTTTTGCAAAATAATTTGTTTCATTATTTCCATAAGAATGTGCAAATTGATCTTTGAAGCCTACAATCTTCATTCCTTCAAATTCGCCTAAAAATAATGAGTTGTATCTATTGAACATTTCTCTTTTTGAATATATATCTAATAAACCTAAGCCTTCTATTTTTGAACCATCATCATTTTCTATATACTTTCCAAGAATTTCTAGGCTATTTCCTGTAAATAGTATTGCCTTTCCTGTTTGTATGTATTCATTTAGCTTGTTTTTATATTGTTTTAATGACCTAATAATTATTTCTTGTGCCTTTTCTGTCATTGAACCTAAGTAAATTAAGTCAATATTTTCTTTGCTAAATGCTGGTTCTGTATGCAAACTTGTTTCTATAAATTCTGCTTCTGGCAAGCATTTTTTTAGAAACATGATATTTCCATAATCTCCATATATATTGCTCATTTCAGGGTATAATATTTCTATTTTCATTAAATCTTACCCCCTCTTATATTATCTTTTAATTTAAGTGCCACATCATATTTATAGATATCATGAAGAATAAATATTGTATCTACATCCTTTTCTATAAATTTTGTTGTTTCAAATTCATTTATTGTTTTAATTATTTTTTCTTCTGGAACTCCTGCATATAGTAATCTTAAATAGTAGTCATTTGCTCTTACTCCACCTATTATTATTTGTTTAATATCATCTTTGTTTAAAAGTTCAAAGTCTGCATCATATAGCCATGTAAGGTTTTCTGATGAATTTTTCGCATCATCACAATCATCTATTATTAGAATTACAGCCTTATTTCCTGGTTCACTTTGTACATAATCAAACACACGTGATGCAGCTACTGGGTTTTGCCCTTTTGAGAGGTGTGTTATTACCCTTTTTCCATTAATATCCTCTTCACTTATTCTTGTTTCTACTATTTTCTTTTTCTTTATTGCATTATTAATGTTTGTTGCTGAAACTCCTATTGTTCTTAAAATTGTAATTGTTGCAAGTTCATTGTAGATATTAAATAAGCTATCAGCTATCATATTATATTTATAGCTTTTTTGAGTTTCCTTTATTATTATTTCTTTTCTTACTTTATCAATATTTTTTACTAGGAAATTACTTTCTGGAGATTTAAAACTGCAGTTTGGGCAATATGCTTTTCCTATATGATGATATCTTGCATATTCATATTTTAGCTTTGTATCGCATATTGGGCAGGTTTTTATGTCTTTTATTATGTTTGTTGTTTCTTTCACATCAGTATCTAGTTTGTCTATTCCATAATATATTTTCTTATTATCTTTTCCAAGGCTACAAGATACTAAGTCATCAGCATTCAAAACTAATGTTGTTTCTTTTGGAAGACTACTGTTTATGATATCTACTATATAATCTGTATTTGCATTTCTTTTTATTGAATCTCTAAAAAGATTTGTGCAAACTAAATAGTCTGGTTTTATGTACTTATATATTAACTTTGAACTTCTTTCATCAACTTCAAACACTGCTATTTCTTCTGTTATCTTGTTTTTAAGTGATGCCTTTGTAAGCAAGCTACATGCAATTCCAGAATTTAGGTTTGAACCTAATCTGTTATTTAATACATTAAAACCATTTTCAATTAATATATCATTTATCATATTGCATACTGTTGTTTTTCCATTTGTTCCTGTTACTGCAATGATTTTTTTGGGTTTATCTATTTGCTCTAAAAAGTCTGGACAAATTTTTATCGCAATTTTCCCTGGCATGTACGAAGCATTCCTTCTTAATAATTTTAGAGCATGTACAGCAAGTTTTGAAACATAAAGTGCTGTATAAAATCTAAATTTACTCATATATATATGTCCTTTCTATACATTAAATTTGAATAATACTATATCTCCATCTTGCATAATATATTCTTTTCCTTCTGAACGAACTAAACCTTTTTCTTTTGCTGCTACCATTGAACCTTCTCTCATTAAATCATCAAATGATACTATTTCTGCTTTTATAAAGCCTCTTTGTATATCTGAGTGAATTTTTCCTGCAGCCTCTGGTGCTTTTGTTCCTTTTTTAATTGTCCAAGCTCTTACTTCTGGTTCACCTGCCGTTAGGAATGACATTAGTCCGAAGTAAATCGTAGCTTTCTCTTATTACTGTATCTAAGCCTGATTCTTTTAAGCCAAGTGCTTCTAGCATTTCTTGTTTATCTGTATCATCTAGGCTTGATAATTCTTCTTCTATTTTTGCACAAAGTGGAATACATTTTGTATTTTCTTCTTTTGCAATTTCTTTTACTTTATTAACATTTACATCATTTTCTACATCTGCTAATTGGTCTTCTTCAACATTTGCTATGTAGATTATTGGCTTTGATGTTAGTAAAAATAAATCTTTTACTGTTTCTTTTTCTTCATCCGTAAGTTCTACTTGTCTTGCTGGTTTTCCATTATCTAGTAGTTCTTTTATCTTTTTCAAAGCATTTATTTCAGTTTGATATTTCTTATCAGCTTTTAGCATTTTTATTGCTTTATCCATTCTCTTATCAACTGTTTCCATATCTGCAAAGATAAGTTCTAAATTGATAGTTTCTATATCTCTTTTCGGGTTAATATTTCCATCAACATGAACTATGTTTTCATCTTCAAAACATCTTACAACTTCAGCTATTGCATCAACTTCTCTTATATGTGATAGGAATTTGTTACCAAGCCCCTCACCTTTACTTGCCCCTTTAACTAACCCTGCAATATCAACAAATTCAATTACTGCATGTGTTGTTTTTTGTGGGTGATACATTTCTGTTAATTTATCTAATCTTTCATCTGGAACTGCTACCATTCCAACATTTGGTTCTATTGTACAGAATGGATAATTTGCACACTCTGCTCCAGCTTTTGTTATACTATTAAACATTGTACTTTTTCCAACATTTGGTAATCCAACTATTCCTATTTTCATAACTATAAGTCTCCTCTTTTTTCTTATTTTATTTGGTATATTATATACCATTTTTACTATTAAATCAATAAATCTATCGCAAAAAGATGGAATGAAAAAAATCATCCCATCTTTAAATTCCTAATTAATATTATTCTTTAATTCTTCATAAAAGCAAATCTGACTTATTTGAATATATGGGTATAACCATAAAACACCTATTCCAAATGTTAATGTGGCCAAAATTGCCCAACCTATAAAAGATAATTCCAGTACAAACAAATTACCTTTATTCCCTCGCATCATAGCTTGACTTTCTTCAACAGCTTCCTTGCCTGACATTTCAGGCTTATCATAGGCTATAAATCTTGAAAGTGCAATTGAATATCTTTTTACTACTGACCAAACACTGCATGCTATGATAACAATAAAAGCAATTATTACTATTGCAGAACTTCCTGTTTCTGAACTTCTAGTTACAGGACTTAATGTCTTCATTAAACCACTTGAAGTAAGAGAATAAAAAGACAAAAATACTAAAACTGCAAATATTATTAAAGCTGGCACAACCATAACTAAAAACTCATTCCAAGCAATACTCCAACTTTTCTTGAAGTTTGAGAATCCTAACTTCAAAAAGTCGAAAGTTTCAACTTCTTCTCCTCTTTTTAGTTTCATAAATGCAATTATAATGCCATAGCTTATTGGGACAGTAATAATAAATTGTGTAATTGAAACAATATTGTATAGTAATCCTTCACTGTCCTTTGAATATTCTAGAATTACTTGAATTAAAAATGACATTAAACCATATACGAAAACAATTAAAACTGCTTTTCCCCACTTTCCTGTTAAACTTTCTCTTGCTTCTTTTCTTGTATTTGTAGCTGTCATCATTTGTAATCACCCCTTCTTAAAAATTTGATATCATTATAAAACAAATTAAAACATATTTCAACAATTTTCTCATAAATTAAACAAATTTTCAAATTTCGCTTCGTTGTTTTTTAAGCAAATACATGTTATAATAAGTTAGTAAATCGCTTAGCAATCCTTATTTTTACAAGAAGCCATTAGTCAGTATTATAAAAAAGTTTTTAAAGGAGGACTAAACTATGGCAAAATTCAGAAAACCCGCTTCAAGAAAGCCTAGCAAAAAGAAACTCTGGAAAATGGAACAAAAGAGAAAATTACAAGAAGCAACAGAAAAAATCCGTGCAAGAGAAGCACGCTATACTCGGCCTGTTGAAAGAAGTGAAGCAGGCATTGAAGCATGTAAGCAACGTTTAAAAGACGGTAAACTCTGTTTCTGCAAAGAAAGATGTGATTGTAGAAACTGTCAAGTTAAAAATCGTCGTGCTGGTTTTCACATTTGCGATTTTGAGACACTCAAAATATCTGGTGGTTGTGTTCATGGCTGTGACATTTGCCCTGAACATATTCCTTGTTATTCAGAATAAAGTAAATAATGGAGCTTTCTTCTTAATGCTTCAAATAAAAAAGTAGGGATCCCCCTACTTTTTTATTTTTTATCCAAACAAACTTATCTGGTTACTTTGGCTCATGCCATCTAAGCAGCCAAATTTACTTAGCATTTCTGTTGTTGATTTTCCTATTTTTGCTCTTAGTTGTAAGTCATCTATGCACATGAATTGTCCATCTTTTGCTGCTTGATATATGTTTTCTGCTGCTATTCCTCCAAGGCCTGCTATACTAGATAGTGGTGGTCTTATTTTGCCATCTTCTATTTGGAATTTGTTGCTGTGTGATTTGTAAAGGTCTATTGGTAAGAAGTCGAAGCCTCTTTCATAAAATTCTAGTACTATTTCTAATATTGTGTACATTCCTTTATCTTTTTGTGTTGCATTGTTTCCTTGCTGTTCTATTTCTTTCATTTTTGCTTTTACCTTTTCTTTTCCATGTATCATGAATTCACTATCAAATTCATCTGCTCTTATTGAAAAGTATGCTGCATAGTATGCAAGTGGAATATGTACTTTGAACCATGCAATTCTGAAAGCCATTGTTACATAAGCTACTGCGTGTGCTTTTGGAAACATGTATTTTATTTTTTTACATGAATCTATATACCATTCTGGAACTCCGTGTTGTCTCATTTCTTCTTTGTATTCTTCCCACTTTGGTTCTGCACCTTTTGCTACTTTTCCTTTACGAACTGCTTCCATTATCTTAAATGAATGGTTTGGGTCTAGTCCCATTTTTATTAAGTATGTCATGATGTCATCTCTTGTACATATTGCGTCACTCAATGTTGCGGTTCCTTCTTTGATTAATGTTTGCGCATTGTTTAGCCATACATCTGTACCATGTGATACTCCTGATATTCTTATTAATTCTTCAAATGTTGTTGGTTTTGTATCAACAAGCATGTCTCGTACGAATTTTGTTCCAAATTCTGGTACTCCAAATGAGCCAACTTGTGAATTTATTTGTTCTGGAGTTACTCCAAGTGCCTTTGTTGAGCTAAATAAAGACATTGTTTCTTTATCATCTAGTGGTATTGTTTTGGGGTCTACTCCTGTTAAATCTTGTAACATTCTTATTACTGTTGGATCGTCATGGCCTAGCATATCTAGCTTTAGTAAGTTTTTATCTATTGAGTGATAATCAAAGTGTGTTGTAATTATATCTGAATTTGGGTCATCTGCTGGGTGTTGTACTGGGCAGAATTCATATATTTCTCTACCATGTGGAACAACTATTATTCCTCCTGGGTGCTGACCTGTTGTTCTTTTTACTCCAACACAGCCATCTACTAACCTTAATATTTCTGCATTTGTTATTGGTATATTTCTCTCTTCATAATATTTTTTTACATATCCATAAGCTGTTTTTTCTGCCATTGTTCCTACTGTTCCAGCTTTGAATGTCTTTCCTTTTCCAAATATAACTTCTGCGTATCTATGTATTTTTCCTTGGTATTCACCAGAGAAGTTTAAGTCTATATCTGGCTCTTTATCTCCATTGAAGCCTAAGAATGTTTCAAATGGTATATCCATTCCATCTTTGCAAAGTTTTTCTCCACATTTTGGGCAAAGTTTATCTGGTAAGTCTACTCCGTTTTTTATTCCATAATCAGTAAAATCTGAATATTTACATTTTGGGCATCTATAATGTGGTGGAAGTGAGTTTACCTCTGTTATTCCAAGCATATTAGCTACGAATGATGAACCAACTGAACCTCTTGAGCCAACTAAGTATCCATCTTCGTTTGATTTTAAAACTAGTCTTTGTGCAATTATGTATAATGTTGAGAAACCATTTTTAATAATTGAGTCTAACTCTCTTTTTAACCTTGCTTGCACTATTTCTGGAAGTGGATCTCCATATAATTCTTTTGCCTTGTTTTCGCAAGTTTCTTTTATTTCTTCTTCTGCTCCTGGTATTACTGGTGGGCATTTTTCTTTTGAAATTGGGCATACATTTTCACAAAGGTCTGCTATTTTATTTGTGTTTGTAACAACTACTTCGTAAGCCTTTTCTGGTCCTAGGTATTCGAATTCTTTTAGCATTTCTTCTGTTGTTCTAAAGTACAATGGTGCTTGGTTATCGCAGTCTGAGAAGCCTTGTCCTGCCATTAGTATTCTTCTATATACCTCATCTTGTGGGTCCATAAAGTGAACATCACATGTTGCTACTACTAGTTTCCCGAATTTTTCTCCTAGTTCTACTATTTTTCTATTTATGTTTTTAAGTGCTTCTTCATCTGGAACTGTGCCATCTCTTATAAGGAAGTTATCGTTTCCAAGTGGTTGAATTTCTAAGTAGTCGTAATACTGAGCAATTTTTTCTATTTTTTCTTCTGGCTTGTTATGTAGAATTGCTCTATATAACTCACCTTGTTCACACGCACTTCCTAAGATTAGCCCTTCTCTATATTTTTCAAATACACTTTGAAGTACTCTTGGTCTTTTATGAAAATATTGTATGTGTGATACTGATATTAATTCATATAAATTTCTTAGTCCTTTTTGTGTTTGTGTAAGTATTATTGCATGATATGGTTTAACCTTTTTCCAGCCATCTTCTCCTTCTGGTATTTCATCATCTGGAATAAAATATGCTTCAACACCATATATAACTTTTATGTCTAAGCCTAAATCATCAACTGCATGTTTTGCTTCTGGGAAGGCTTGTACAACTCCATGGTCTGTGATTGCAACTGATTTCATTCCCCATGATGCAGCTCGTTTTATTAATTCTTTTGCTGGTGTAATAGCATCCATTTGGCTCATTTGAGTGTGCATGTGTAGTTCCACACGCTTTGTCATGCTATTATCTTGTCTTGTAATTTCTGCTTGTGGTGGCAATTCTATTACTACATTTGCAATAACTCCAAGCTCTTTTGCAAAGTTATCATATGCTGCATTTCCTTGTAGTTTTACTCTTATTTTTGGTTTAATTCTTGCCATAACTTTTTGCACTTTTTCTGGTTCAACGAATGATTTGCAAGTAATTGTGCTTGTTCCATCATATACATCAAACATTACTAAGGTTTTACCGTTTTTTAATTCTCTTGAATCTGTTCTTATTACTTTTCCTTGCAAAGCAACTCTTCCGTAATCTGCTGTTAGGTCTTTTATTTTTACAATTTGTTCTTTGATATTTGCACTTCTTCCAAGTATTAAAGGTGTTTCTTCTTCTGGTTCTTCCTCTATATTTCCAGCACTTTCTTCTGCCTTTTGCTCTTGTTTCAACTCTTGAGCAGCCTTCTTATTTTCCTCTGCAATGAAGTTTAAGTTATTTACAATATTTTTGCAAACATTTTCCTGTAATTCTTCTAAGCGATGGCGTTGTTCGTTTATTTCTTCATCTGTAATATTTTCATTGTATGTAACTCTATATTTTCTGCCATATACATTCATAAAAAGTTTTTCTAAAACACTATCTACTGAATATGCATGTAAAAACTCTGAACTTTTGCTTTTTAAATTGATTTCCGCACTATTTCCATCTAATGTAATTGTACTTTCTTTTAAAATTGCTTTCGTAATTGGAAATTTTGAAGCTACATATTTTATAATGTCGTTCCAGTCATCTTCAAGTGTGTGAATTAGTTCAATTTCTGGATATTTTACATCTATTATAATTGTCTGAATGTTAAATCTTGTCGATAAATAAGTTTCAAAATCAGCTAAATCTTGAACTTTTAGCTGATTTTGACTTAAAATTTCTACCTCTAACTTGTTGCTTTTTTTATATAAATTCATTTTTTGAATTTGTGCTTCTTGAATACTGCTTTCCTTTTTAAAATCTTGAAATACGTCTTTTATAACCTTTTGCATTTTTTCATGCTCCCTTTTTTTCTCTCTTACCTTGGGTGTATTATATCATATTTTTATGAAAATAGAACATGAAAATTTAAAATTTTTGTTAAATTTTTTATCTTTATTAAAATAAAATTTTTCTTAATTCTTCTACATCTTCTGCAATGTAGTCTGCTTCTGCTGTTTCAAGTTCTGGTTTTGTTCCAAAGCCATATGTTACGCCTATTGATTTCATGTTGTTTTCTTTCGCTCCTAGAATATCGTAGTTCCTATCTCCTATCATTATGCATTCTTCTAAGTTTATGTCTTTTATTTTATCTAGTGCAAATTTTATTACATCTTTTTTTGCACTTCTTGAGCCATCTAGTGTTGCTCCTATTATAAGGAAAAAGTCCTTGTCCATTTTAAAGCCTTCTAGAATTTTCTTTGCAAATTTTTCTGGTTTTGATGTTGCTAAAATAACACGTTTTCCTGATTTTTTCAAATCACTAATTAGTTCTTTAATTCCTGGGTATAGTTTTGCTTCCCATAATCCTGTTGTTTCATATCTTTCTCTAAATAGTTTTATTGCAAGCTCAGTTTGCTTTTCATTAAAATTATAAAATTCCTTGAATGATTCATTTAGTGGTGGTCCTATAAATTTTTCTAATTCTTCTCTATTTTTTACTTCTATATTAAAATTTTTTAAAGAATAGATTACGGAATTTACTATTCCTTCTCTAGAATCTATTATTGTTCCATCTAAATCAAAAAATATATTTTCAAACATTGTATCCCTCTTTTCTTTTGAGAATTATAACATATATTCTTTAAATTTTCTAGCACAAAAATAAAACAGAATAGCTTTTAACTATCCTGTTTAAATACTAATTATTCTTTATTGATTGTTCTGCATACTTGTTATTTACAACTTTTTCATAGTCTGCTCTTTTTTCTAGTTCTCCAGCTTCTTCTATTACATCTTGTAATTTATTGAAAGCTTCTTCTGTAAGCACTGGTGTTTTGTTCCATGCATCTATATCTTTATATCTTTGTATTGAGTTTTCTAGCATTTTCACATCTGTGCTTGGGAAAAAGTCTTTTATTAGTTCTGCAATTTCTTTTGCTGAGTGTTCTTGTGTCCATTTTTGTCCTTTGTATATTGCATCTGTAAAGTTTTGTATTAGTTCTTCATTTTTTGCAATATAACTTTTCTTTGCAAAGTATGCTGTATATGGTATTTCTCCCGCTTCTGCTCCAACTGATGCTACAATGTATCCTGCTCCTTGTTCCTCTGTCATTGATGCTGTTGGTTCAAAAAGGGTTACATATTCTGCATTTCCTCCTGCAAAAGCTCCTGCCATTAAGTCGAAACTTATGCTGTCATCTAAGTTTACATCTGTACTTGGGTTTATTCCTTTTTGTTTTAGTACATATTCAAAAGTCATGTAAGGAACTCCACCTTTTCTTCCTGGTATAACAGTTTTTCCTTTTAGTTGATTCCAATCAAATTCATCTGTTTTGTCTCTTGCAACTAAAAATGAGCCATCTCTTTTCGTAAGCTGTGCAAATACTTGTGTATGGTCTTCTTTTCCTTCATTATACACATAAATTGAGGCTTCAGGTCCTGCAAAGCCTATGTCGCTTTGACCTGCTAAAACTGCTGTCATTACTTTATCTGCTCCTTGCCCTGTTGTTATTTCCACTTCTATTCCTTTTTCTTTAAAATATCCTTGTGCTATTGCTACATACTGTGGAGCATAGAATACAGATCTTGTAACTTCATTTAATCTTACGAGTTTTGTGCCATTTTCATCTTTTGTACTATTCTTATTAATATTAATAACAACCGCTGTGATTATGCCTATAATTACAGCTATTAATATTATTATCATTATTGTTTTTTTCAAAATTATTCCTCCTAAATTAATTGAACAAATGCGTTCTTGATAGTAGTTTTTCTAGTAAAACTACTGAACCATATAGTATGGTTGCTACAAAAGCCAAGATTATTACACCTGTCATAACTAAATCTAACTTAAATACTTGACCTCCATAAACTATTAAGTATCCGAAGTCCTGCCTTTGATACTAAGAATTCTCCTGTTATAACTCCTACTAACGATAAACCTATGTTAATTTTTAGTGAATTTATAAATGTTGTTACATTTGCTGGGATTATTATTTTTGTAAGTAGCTGCAATTTACTACAATTAAAGGTTTGTGCCATCTTTATTTTTTCCTTATCAGTATTTAAGAATCCATTTAATATTTCCATTATTGTTACTATAAGTGAAATTGCAATACCCATGGTAATAATTGCACCTTTTCCTGCTCCTACCCAAATTATAATTATTGGTCCTAAAGCAACTTTGGGTAAACTATTTAGTACAACTAAAAAAGGTTCTGCAACTTTGCTTAAAAAGTCTGACCACCATAAAATTATTGCAATTACTATTCCCATTGCTACCCCTAGAGAGAAGCCTATTAGTGTTTCTTCACATGTTACTTTAAGATGCATTAATAGTTTATTTTCAGATAAGTTCATAAGAGTTTGCAGAATTCTACTTGGTTGGCTTGTTATAAAGCTGTCTATTAACCCTTTATTGGCACTTATTTCCCAAATTGCAATAAATGCAATTACTATTCCTATTTGAGTTAAAACTATTGATACTTTTTTTATCCAAATGCTTCTTAGGTATTTCTGTCTATCCTTCGAGATTGTTTTCTTTTGCATTTACATCTAACTCCTTCCAAATGCTGTCAAAATACTTGCTGAATTTAGGACTTTCTCTTACGTTTAATGGATCTCTGTTTTCCATTTCAAAATCTATTGTATGGATAGTTTTTACTGTAGCTGGCCTTTCGCTTAATACTACAATTCTATCTGACATGCTTATAGCTTCTGAAATATCATGCGTAACCATTAGTGTTGTAACATTTTCATTTTTTATTATATTATAAATATCTTTTGTAACCATTAACCTTGTTTGGTAATCTATTGCTGAAAAAGCTTCATCTAGTAACAATATCTTTGGTTTTATTGCTAAAGTTCTAATTAAAGCAACTCTTTGACGCATTCCTCCTGATAATTGAGATGGATATTTGTCTTTAAATTCATATAGATGGTATTTCTTTAAAAGCTCTTCTACATACTTTCTATTTTCTGGAGTGTTGATTTTCTTAATTTCTAAGCCAAATATAACATTTTTATAAATGCTTCTCCATTCTAGTAAACTATCTTTTTGCAACATATATCCTATTTTAGAAGTAATACCATTGCTTTCTTCTCCATCTATGTAGAGTTTTCCTGAAGTTTTTTCTTCTAAACCTGCAATTATAGATAGAAGCGTTGATTTTCCACAGCCACTTGGTCCAATTATACTCACAAATTCTCCATTATCAACAGTAAAGTTTATGTCCTTCAATGCCTCAATTTCGCCGTTTTTCGCCTGGTACATTTTAGATATATTTTTTATCTTTAGTAACTCTCTCACTCTTATTCCTCCTACAAACTTATCTAGTTATATTATATTCATTTTGAAAACAAACGTGAAAAAAGGAACTAGACTAAAACTCTAGTTCCTTTAACATTTCTAAAATTAACCTTGTGTGTAAGGTAGAAAAAGATACTTTTGTAATTTCTTATATTTTTTTATAAATTCTCGTATTGCCTCGTATAACTAGTTTTCCGTCCTTGTATTTTATTATGCTTTTTATATTTTTTTATCCCTTTTTATACTTTTTTATTGGCGTTGCATTAAAAATTGCATTAAAATTTGTCATAAAAGTTTTGTAGTACTTTCATATAATAATTAACTTTCTCCTTTTCTAAAATTGCAATAATTAATCTTATAAATTTTTCATTTTTCCCTTTTGATTTTAAATATTTTTCTACATTATTTTTCATATATTTTTTCTCCTCATCAGAGAAACGCGTTTCTTTCTTTATTTGAGCTTATTATATAACAGATTTTAAAGATGTCAAGGAAAACTTTTCGACAAATGGGTTACATAATATAGCTCAAGAAGTTTTCGACAAATTGAATGTCTTAATTTTCTAAAGTTAGCTGTTTTCAATGTGTTGCTGTCAGCAACACGTAGAAATTTATAAATATTTAATGTAAAATATGAACATACTAATTTAGGGGTAATTTTATGTTTGTATTCGTAATTAAAAATATTAGAGAAAGAAAAAATTTAACTATATATAAATTAAGCAAAATGACTGGAATAAATAGGTCTTATTTAACGCAACTAGAAAATAACAAAAAGTTTAATCCCAGTTTGAAAACAATGTACACTATTGCTAGAGCTTTAGAAGCAAAAATAGATGACTTATTCTGCACTGAATTGGATATAGACAATTTAAAAGAAGAAATGTACAAAAAAATTGACCAATATGGAATTAATAGTAAGGAAGTTATGGAAGTTTCGCAGGTTATAGATTTACTTATAACTGTAAAATTAAAAAGCTAGCTACATCTCTGTAACTAGCTCTCCCTTTATTTTAGACTACTCAATTTTCATCTATATTTATTATAACATACTTGTCAATATTATGTAAAGTTGTAACGATGTTTCAAATATGTAATTACGAAATGTAATCTCCTGTTTTCTATTTTAAACATAAATATTACATTTTTTTCATTTATATTGACAAGTATATTTTTTTATTATAGAATAATTACATTGTTGAGAGACACCGATTAAATTGGGTACAAAAATTAGCAGTTTTTACCTGCTAATTTAGGCAGAATTTTATAACTGCTAATAGTTTGTGCCCATTGGCATAATAATTTAATCATAGGAGGTGTTGGTATGAATGAAAGCTACTTAGGAAAGTCTCATCTTATTCTTTCCGTTGGAATTGTAATATGTTTATTGGCCGCTTTAGGATTCAATACATATATTTCCATATCAAAAGAAAGAATTGAAGTTAGGACAAGTAACTCCAATTCACTTAACAATGCGGTGGATTAATTCCACAATTGCAAGGGTTAATCCCTTGCATTTTTTATCTCAGAACAAGAATTTCACTCTTGCTTCTCTTTATACATTAGTATATATAATATTTATTATCTTTTGTCAACATTTATTACAAAAATTGTAAAAACTTAATATTTTTGTAATATAAACAAATTGTTGTAATAATTTTGTAATATTATTGTAACATTTCTTTTTATCTTTGTCAAGTATGCTGGGCAGAAAAAACGTTGATTTTTAGCACAAAAACCGACACACGAGGTTTCGTTTTAAGACGTTTTTATTTTTGAGCAATATACTTTGTTGTCTTAAAATTTGAATGTTCCATCTTTTAAATAGTAAAGCCCTTAAATTTACTTAACATCTCTAACTTTTCCTGCTGTGTTTTAGGTAAACTATTTATATAATTTACTATTTGTGTTTGTTCTTTATTAGAAGGAGTACATTCTAATCCATACAAGATAAGTTTTTGAGTATAAGTTATGTTCATATTTTCAATATATTGCCACCTTTTTTGGTCTCCACTTCCACGTATAGATTTTCCTTTTACTGTTCCATTGTCTTTTTTATCTGAATCAAATTTACCATTTGCGTCTGCTAATTTATATTGTAAATATTGTATAATATCTATATTGGTTGTTTTTACTATTGGATATTTTTTATCTTCAGTAGATAATATGTATTGCTCATATAATGCAGTTTTCTCTTTATTATCATAATCGGATGTTGCCAAGACTTTTATTTTCTCGCTATCCTTTTTCATGTCTTTCGTCTTAAATTTATAATTGTAATAAGAACTAGCTGAAACATTCTTTAGTGTATTTCTTAATTTTTCATATTCCTTTGAATCAATGTTTAATACATCATATTTTGCTTTTGAATAAGAATCACTTACTATTTCGTTAATTATATTAGCCTTTTCTTCGCTACTTAATTTTTGGTACTCTTTATCTCTTAACAAATTAGTCAAAGAACTTTCAACATATTTTCCACTTATTATCTGGAATTTATTCCTTTGTTCTGCAGTCATAGTAACTTTTTCATTTTTATTGTTTATATAATAAGGTGCTGTTCTTGGGAAAATTGTTTTATCTCCAGTTTCTTTGTAGATATTATATATTTCTCCTCCCGCCTTACTTAAGTGTCCTTTATTAGTATTTGCTGGATTAAGCATTACATTCCATAAATTATTATTTCCACCATATTTTTGTATTTCGTTTCCTAAAGTATTAACAGAAGCTGGTAAGGTTTTGCTTACAACTGGGATTTTTGCTACAACAGAATTTATTGCACTTTTTATAGGTCTACCATATTCAAATGTTGTTCTCTGTGTTCCGTCTACCATGTCTGCTATTTGTCTACTAAATGTCGGTATAGCTCTTGCAGGTAAATCTAAAATTGCCTGTGATAAGTTTTCCAATGTAGTACCGTTTCCATTCAAAACAGTATTTAAACTTTCCATGAAGGATTGTTGCAATAATTGTTCTGTACCAATGTTCATAGCATTTATACCTTTTTCTAGTATATTAGCATCTGGATTTTCTTTACTATATTTTACATAGTTTGTCATAATTGCTAAAGGAGTTGCTACGGGTTGAGCCCAGTCATAAGAAAAAGTTTTATCCCCTATCTTTATAGAATAACTACTTATCCCTAAAGAATTTTTCATGAAGTTTTTTACGTCTTTATCATCATCTGATTCTCCTGTTGCAATTCCTGCTTTTGCTAATCCATAAGATAAAACGTATAAAAATGTTCCTGCCATTCCTTTGCCTAAATTTTGAACAAATCTATGTTGAACCTGAGCAGTATATTGTCCATTTTCTAAAGAATTTTTTAATATTCTAGCATCTGTTGCTAATGTCTTTACTAAGCCTGCTGGCGAATAGTCCACTATCGCTTTAGTTAAATTAGCTGGTGTTTTTGCAAATGGAATTAAAACATCTCCTAAGCCATATCCTTTTATATTAGCATTATTTAAAATGTTTCTTATTTTTAATACAGATTGAGTATATTTGTTGTTGTCTTGCCACGTTCTCTGTAGAGCTTCCGTTGTTGCGATATCAATCATCTCTTGTGTTGGTGCATCTACCTTATTCAATAGCATTTGATTGTTAATTGAATTTGTAAATGTAGCTTCATAGAATCCTCTATCTCCTACATCCAGCATAAATGATAACAAATTATCTACTCTATTAAGTGCTTTTCCAATTCCTTTATTCTTAAAACTTTTGCCTTCAGATATTTCAAATCTATTACCTTCAATATCTCTTGTATTTATCCCTTTTTTAAAATCATTATATGATTGATATAATCCTTTTCCAAAGCCTTTTAAATAATTCTTATTGACAATCTTTCCTCTTCCTGTTGTTCGTACTCCTGTTTTTTTAGATATTATTTTATCTATTCCAGCGGAAATACTATCGCTAAGCATATTAACTGGCGTTATAACTGCGTTCCCCATTACGTTTCTTACTTGTGTTTTTGGATTAAATAACATTGATATACGCATCCATGCCTTTATACTTTGTCCTGCTGTTGGTGGGATTTTATCAGTTATAATCTTTTGTATCTCTGCTAATTTAACTTTTTTATTGTATCCATCTTCCATTGTTGATACGTCTTTCATAATGTCCAATATACTTTGAGTTTCTTCTGGTGTTAAATTAAATTTAGATTGATTTTCTTCAATCCACTTTTTAGATTTTCCTTCAACCATTCTATTATAGGCTTCATCTAATTCAGATTGTGCATAATAAAACATTCCTTCTGGTGTTAATCTAGAAAGAATGTTATATGCTTGTACTGTCTGTCCTGCTGTTGTTCCTATATCTCTCATTTTTTTTGCTACTTCTACAGCACTTTGATAATCTCCATTATCTTGGTATTGTTTTAACAAAATCCATCCTGTAGCTACATCTTCTGCTGTTGCGTTCTTGCTGTCTTTTGTATGCCATTTTATAACTTCTTCCTGTCCATTTTTTTGTAGTTTATTATATGCACTTTCTAGAGTTCCTTTGTTGGTTATCCCTTCATAATATTTAATACTATCTTCCTTTGACATCTCTTGTCTTAAATCTTCATTTAAGAACTTTGAATCTGTTATCATGTTAGATAGAAAACTACTTTGTTTGTTTCCCTTTTTATAGTTCTTTTGTTCAAGTGTAGGCGTTGTACTTGCATCTTGTGGCTTCAAATTTGCAATTTCAATAGGATTCATTGTCTTTTTTCTTGTATATTCTCCTATTGGTAAACTATTATTTGCTACACTTGGAACAACATTTTGATTATTGTGTGTATCATTTTGAGTTTGTTGTGCATAATTATTAGTAATAATAGTATTGCTTTTGACAGAATCATTATTTTGTGATATACTATTATTAATAGTAGATACATTGTTATTTGTATCTACAAAAGAGCTAATTCCCTTAGGCGATTGGAGCCTAGTAGCGGGTAGCTCTTTTATTATGCCTTCATCTATATCATACAATAGATTTCCTTTTGCTATTTCTGTTTTCATAAATCTATCATAATTATTTTTTCCATATGCACTTGTTAATCTATTAGATAAAAAATCAATATTTCCTATTTGTCCATCGTAGTTTACTTCTATACTTGCTATTATTGGCCTTTCATTTGCATCTGCTAGGTCTGTTATTATAACAACGCTATTTTCATCAGTTGAAGATTGTAATATATTTAATGGATTTGCTATAGCTTCCGGTATTTTCTTTATTGTTTCAATCGGTAATTCATGCAATTTATCTGTATTGTTATTGCTTTCTTGCATTAGGGTTTTCAACTTGCTTTGCTTTAGTATCACTTCATTATTAGGTAATCCTAAATTTTGTAAAACTGTAGGTGTCTCTCCTAAATATAAAAAATCTCCAGAAGGTAATTTATCTGCTATATATTTATCAACTTGTTCTGAAAAACTACCGTTACGACTTAAAATATCTCTTACTCTTTCTTTATTATTATTTGTTGCTTTTGATACAAGTATATCTTCCAAATTTGTTCTTGTTCCTGCTGTTTTATAATTTTTTTCTAAATAATCTTGCCAGGTTTGATTGTTTTTAGAGTATCTAGTTGTAGTATTAGCATATTGCCCTTCGTCTCCATTAATCCAAGCCACTTCTTCTAATGGAATTGTTTTTGAATATATCTTATTACCTTTTCCACCTGCATATTGTTCAGCTTGAATTTTTGATGTTGATACAAATGTTCCTTGATTTATAGGATATGAACTATAAACAGTTATTTTCCCTTCTTTTAGAGCTTTTTTAGCATCTTCTCTCGTAAAGTCCCCCCATACAAAACTGTCCTCGTCATTAACCACTTCATTAAAAGCTTTTATATCTTCAACATTTCTTATACCTACATGATAATCATCTAACATAGGATTTGTCTTTTTTATTATTTCTAGTTGTTTCCCTTTATGGGATGTATCATGAACCTCTATGTTTTTAGTTTGTTTTAATCTTATAGTCTTACTATCTTCAGTAGCATTATCGTATATATAATTTGCTATATCGCTCCCTAGCTGTTTTAAAGCATTGTCTTTTGAATCAACAGAAAGTTGATTTATTAATTCATTATCATTCGTTATCTCAATATTTATTGTTCCATCTGTTTTTTTATTAAATTTTATAGCCTTAGCTTCTTGTAAATCTTCATATCTTTTTACATTTTTATCAAAATTAAAAGAACCTGAATTATTTTCAGATTCTTGCATAGAATATTTAGTAGTAGTATTGACATTTTCGTTTTGAGGTGCTATACTATCTTTAATAGAAGAGTTAGCAACGTTGGAATATTGTATTCCTTCATTGAAATCTAACTCTTCATTTTTTTTATATATTTGTTCAAAATTATTTTTATTTATATAATTATTTAAATTGTTTCTACCATAAACACTTTTTATTTGGTTTTCATCTATAAATACATTATTGTATCTTCCATTGCCATTTATTTGTATTGGTATAACAATTTCTTTTCCATTGTTGTCTTTAAATTCTGTAACTACTAAATAATTATTTTCACTTGTTTTATATATAGCTTGTGGAGAATCTAAGTTATCAATTGCTTTAATCAATAAATCTTTTCCTAATCCATGGTAATTAACATTTTTAGTTGGTAATCCTAAGTTTTCTGCTTCTTGTAGTGTATAAATCGTACTTTTTATATGTCTTTGAGTAATTAACATTGGTAGATTATCTACTCCATTATCTACTAGTATTTGAGGGGTATAATCTCTTGCTTTTACCTGAGTATTTGCTTGTAATTTGTTATTTAATGCTTTATCTATTTCACTTGAAAAGTTTTCACTCACATGATAATTTTCTGTATTGTTTAATTTATTATTACTATTATATGCCTGTGTCCATTTATAATACAAATCATCAATGAATTGGTCTTGAGTTTTATATCCTTTAAACTGATGCCATAAGTATTTTATTTCACTATAAATTTTTTGGAATACATTAGGATTGTTTTGAGATATGTTGTTTATAAACTCTTGAGTTCCAAATAATTGTCCTGATATATCTGCTAAAGCTTCTTCATTCATTTCTGTATTACTGTAATTCTGTAATAATTTTTTTGTCTCTTCATTAAATTCTATATTGCTTTTGCTGTATTTTTCTATTATATTTTCCATTTGCTTAGTTCCTATTGCATGTGTTAATTCGTGTATTGCAATAAATTCTCCTGCTCTTGTAGAGTTTGGGTTTATTGTTATTACTCCATTTGAATATGAACCATTTGCTATTTTCCCTTCAGGTGTTTTTAAATCTGCATCAAATCTTATTTCAACATTTTTGTCTTGGCTAATTTTCTCAAGGATTTGCACAAACTTATGTGCTTGTTCTGAATTGTTTAGATACTTGCTTGCTGATTTTCTCAAAATATCTACATTGGGATTATCACTTTTTTCGTATATATAGCTTTGCATTGGAAGTTCTTTATTGTTTAATATATCTTCAAATAGTGATTCCTGGTTTGTTTGAGTATTATTAAAATTAACTTGTTGAGAATTTGTTGTGTTTTCTAGTCTTGTTCTTTCTTTTAAAACTGCTTCATTTATTTTATTAACCCACATATCTGAATTTAACTTTTGAAAACCTATACTTGTTTTTCTAGCACTATCATATTGTGTTATATTTTTTGTAGGTTGATTTTCAAACCAACTTTTATATGCTATTTCTTGTATTTCTGCATTACTTTTTCCTGATATTCTTTTGCCAATTTCATCAGCTACTTGTAACCATTGATTTACTGTTCTTTTTCCATTTCTATTTGTTGGTATAATACTTAAAACTTCTTCTACTGCACTATTATCATACGTATTAATATCATCTTTGTATTTTACATAATTTTTTCTTCTTTCCAAATTGTCCTGATATTTTGAATTTGTTTGCAATTCATTTTTATTTATTTCATTTAAAGTTTGTTTTATATTATTATAACTTTCTTCATCAACATTTTCCATACTATTAATTGCATTCAACATGTCTTTTTTAGCTTGTTCAGATATCTTGCTGTTATTTATTTCATTAATTGCAGTGTTTTTTAGGTTGTTTTCGTTAGTGTCGCTTATTTGGCTTATATTTTGATTTTGAGCGTTTTTAGTATCTGTTTGAATAGTTTGTTGCTCTATATTGTTTTGAACGTTTTGAGACAATCCTGATGTTTCATTTTCCAAGTTTAATACTCTTTTTTTTGCGTTTTCTTGAATTTTGTCTTTAAGTATTGTTTCTACATTTACTCCTGATTTTTGTGCATCTGATATTGCTGTTTTTATTTCTTGTTTAGAAATTTTACCACCATTTCTTGCTTTATTTGTTAAATTTACACAAGAAGCCACACCTCTTGTAGTTCCACCTAACAAGATTGCACTCAATGCTCCATCTATACCATCTGACAAACTATCTCTTGCAAGTTCTTTCCAACCATTTGCTGTTCTAAAATCATACTTTAAATGCTCATTTCCTGCAATACTTTTGGTTGCAAGTTCACTTATTGCTGGCATTACTGCTTCCTGTACAAAGTTTTCTCCTATTTCCAGTCCAAAAGACTCTAGTGATTTTTTTAAACCAGTTCCTTCCATTATTTTTCTAACACCTTTGATATTTTCAGCTGCAAGGTATTTATCTGTTTCACCTTCCATAAGCCCCATTATAGTTGCATAATTTCTTGCTTCTCTATCTGACATACCTCTTTCATTTACAGCTTCATCATAATAGCTTCCCATTGCAGAACCTGTAAAGTACGCAAAACCAGCAGTTGGATTAATTGCTGTAACAACCCCACCAACTGCATTATTTCCAAGGCTCTGTGATAAACCAGCTATTTTTTTAGTAACTGGATTAGATGCTTTTTCTGTATTTTCTGCCATTCTTTGATTTATTTTATTTATTTTTTCCTGATAAAAAGGTTTTACATCTGATTTTTTATATAAAGAACTATTATTTAATTCCTCTTTTAATTCATCTGTGCTTAAACCTCTTTTTTCCCTTTCATTTATAGTATTCTCTAGAAGTATTCTTCTCATATCCACTTGTGTATTATAAGCATTATCCTCCATCATTCCTACAGTTTTAAGAAGTTGAAATCCTCCAGAAAGTGCTGAGTCTTTTAAGTTTGAACCTATTATTTTTGCATCATTTTTAAAGTTGTTAAACTTTTTTTGTTTTTCATTGATTAACTTAGCTCCAGATTTTAACTCCTCGTTTCCTTTTTGCTGCAAGTTCTCAAATTTTTGCTGTTGTGCTTGCATTTTGTTTAGATTTAATGTCCCTGTTTTCAAACCTGAGTTTTGCTCTATTTTTCTTAAATCTGCTTCAGTTAAGTTTGTAGTTGTTTTTGGTGCTGTATTTGCTTTATTTGCAACTGGTAACGTTTCAGTTTGTTGTACTTTTTGTTCTTCTCTTTTTTGTTTATATTTTTGCCAAGATGAAGTTTCATTATTGCTGTCATTATTTTCTTGAGAATATGACGTTTCCATATTCTCCTGTTCTTCTCTTTTCTTTTTATATTCAGCCCAACTCATATTTTTACTCCTTTATAAACCCAATCTATTAAATAGAATTTCTGCATCAGTCTCGCTTAATGTTTTTCCTACTCGATTATATATGTCTTCCCTTAAATAGTCTTTAGTAAGAAATCTATTAGAAGCACTTGTCTTTTTAATACCATTATAGAATTGCTCTCCAGCAGAACTCAATGTGTTTCCTGTTATATCCGAAAAGCTACCATAAACACCACCAGAACTTCTTGAGCTACTACTTGTTTTCTTACTATCTTCATATTTTCTTAGTGAAAGGTCATATTCTTTCTGCCATTGATCATCTGCAACTTTATCTCTTGCAAGTTTATAATTATAGTCTCTGTCGCTTATACTCTTATTGTAGTCATAATTTGTAAAATCCATATAATTGCTTAAAGCGTCTTGATATTTTTTGTATGCCAATTCATTACCATATTTTTGAAGTTCTAATTTTGCATTTTCAATATCTGCCAGCAATTCATTTTCTTTAATATCATATTGTAATTGTGACTCATTTAATTGTTTATTAATACTATCTATAGATTTATCTCTTGATGCCTGTAAAGTTGCTAAATTATTTCCATAAGCATTTTCAACATTTGCATATGCACTGCCTACTAAGCCACTTGTGTTTAAACCTGCTTGTGATAATTCTTGCTCTACATTTTTCTTTCCAAGCATTGAATTTATGTATGCTTGTCTTGCATTATCATTGTAGGTTTTTAGTACATCTGCTCTTTGTGAGTTTATTTGACTTGCTGATAGTTCTCTTTGTTTTGCAAGTCCTTGTTTTTGCTGTTCTGCAATCTTCTCGTATTGGTTTAAAAGAGCCTGTGTATCATTTGTAGTATTAGCTGTTTGATTTTTTGCATAAGCTTCAGCTAATTGCTGAGTAGTTTGATTTGGTTGCACAGCTTGGGTTGATTGTGTTGTTGTTGGTTGAGTTGTTGGTTGAGTTACTTGTTGAGCTGATTGTTGCCCTGGTAAATTTAAACTATTGCCTGCATATATTAAATTAGCATTTTTTATATATGGATTTAATCCCATTAATGTTGATACATCTGTTCCATATCTACTAGCAATACCAGATAAGGTGTCCCCTCTTTTTATTGTATATGTACTCATATTTTTCTCCTTCACATAATAAAAGCCCCACAATAACTGTAGAGCTTTTAAATTTCAATAATTTTATTATTTCTTAATCACTAAACTTTAAGTATTTGACCTGGTTTGATTAAATTTGGATTAGAGCCTATAATATCTCTATTGTTGTTATAAATATTCTGCCATGTTGTTCCATATCTGTTAGCTATTCCAGATAAGGTATCTCCTGAAACCACAGTATATGTTTTAGTAACTGTCCCTAAATTGTCTAAATATTTATTAGCTACATATCCAATGTTATTATGGTATTGAATTTTATCCCAATTATATCCATTTGCGTTAGAACAGTTTTCTTCTAATACTACAACTTCTGCATCTTTTGCTATTGCTAAAATCACATTTGAATTTATAGTAGCTTCTTTTCTCATATTTAATCCTATTTTTGCATTTACCTTTTTTGTTTTCACAACAACATCTGGTATTACTTCTGTTGTATTTTTGATAGAATATTTTGGTCTACATACTGCAAATATGCATCTATTGTCTTTATTTATATTTCTTCTTTCAACTGCATTGTTTTTGTTTCCTTCTATTGTTGTTATTATATTTCCATTAACAACTTCTACAATACCTACATGGTCTGCATTATTACTATTGTCCCAAGTGAAAAATATAATATCTCCAGCTTTAGCATTACTTGCAGAAACAACTTGATTTTTCCCTTTAAACCATCTATAAGCCGTAGGACAACTAGCAGTTTTAGGTATAATGTCTGTACTTATTCCAGCTTTATTTGCACACCACCAAACAAACATCTGACACCATGGATTATAATTTAAACCGTACTCTGCTCCATATTTAGTATTGTTATTTGCACCTTCTTTATAGCCTAACTCTCCTCTTGCTATTTCTAAAATTTTATTAATCATATTTATTCCTCTCCTTCTTTATTTTCTTTCTTCTTTGTAAAAAAGTATGTAATTACCGCACCATAGCTTGTACTAAATAGCATTAATAGTTCTTTATTAATATCTACATTTGTAAACATTAATACTACTAAAGCTATTGTCATCAATAAAGTTACTATACTTTTTACATCTATTAATTTTGCAAATTTTTCTTTCATTCTTTTTCACTTCCTTTCGCTTCCAAAATTGCTATTCTCGTCTCATGATTATTTAATTGTGTATGTATTTCTATTCTATCTTTCATGCTGTTTTCCATTTGTTTGTTTAAAATCTGTATTGTAATGTTTAGTTTTGTAATTGTGCTATTCAATTTTACAATTACTGTAAAAATTGGTATCATAGAACCTATAAAACCCAAAAATAACATTATTGAATTATTATCCATTTCTATTACACCTCCTATGCAGTTCTTTTCCACACAAATACTGCCATATAAGGTATATTGTGTGTATGTGAATTTAAACTATGTGTATGTGATGATAACGTATGTGTATGCCCTTTACTTCCACCAGTATAACCAGTATATAATTCAGTATAAACACCAGAACCAGCATTAGCGCTCCATCCTAGTTTATATCCATTACTTCCACCATTCAGAGTTAATGATTTATCGTTACCACTATAAAAGATACCACTATGTCCATGACTTGGGATTTGGTCTGTAGTCAATGTTGTACTTCCAGATGTATTATTCGATGGGCTTCCAGTACTGCCAGATGAAGCTCCTGTCCTTGTACCTGTTCCATTTGCATTTCCTGCTGATTCGACTGCACCATATAAAAATCCACCCTTTAATCTTTCCCATGTGCCTCCAAATAAAGTTTTAGGGTTTGTTGAATTAACACTCATATAAATACTTCCTACAGGATAAATAAGATTAAATATATTTTTATTATCTTTGTATATATCTCCATTAACATTAAAATAATTGTTTCCATTTTTGTCTTTGCCAAAATCGTGATTTGGTTCGCCCTCTTTTATTGCTTGTGTGAAAGTTGCACTTGAAAGTTGGTCTGCATAGCTTAGCTGGAACTCATATTTTTTCTTGTAATTATAACCTGTCCCCACGCTTATAGTTGTGCTACTATAAGTATTGCCTGTTCCATAACTATAATCTGTATTTAAGACTAAGTTTGTCCAATCTGACCATGTCCCACCACTTTCTCTATGTCTGTATTTTAGAACTAATGTGTTAAATTTAGTATTATTTGCATCAAAATAGCCATTATAAAAATTCCCTGCAAACTTTAAGCTTATGCCTCCACCGTGTTGGAGTTGTCCTTTTGAACTCTGCATTAATTGTTAACGGTACATAAGGTACTACAACAAAGCTACTATTTGCTTGGTTTAATATTTTATAATCACTTACTTTATTTCTTGTATCTACTAAGCAAATTTTAAATTGTGTTAATGTGTTATTTGTGTATGTTTTAGTTCCTGTTACAGTAGTTGTTCCTCCACTTGTTGTTTTAGTCGCTGATATATCATTTAAGTTATTTTCTCTTAATTTACTAAAGCCTGCGTAATTTAAACATCTACCTGTTACACTTAGTTTTACTGTTGATTTATAATTTACTAATCTTTTATTGTTTCCTGTTAATGCTACTGTTGTTGTATTTGTGTCTATTGCTGTTGCACTATCAATTACAGGGTGCGAACTTTCTGGAACACTTATTGTCATTGTTGTTGTCTTTGTTCCTATTTTTGTTTCTCCTGAATATGTATCACATGTTATTGTTACTGTTCCTGATGAACTATTTGGAATTTTTTGATAAAAGCTTGTTGGCACTGTCCAACCGACACTTGTGCTGCTTGTCTTTGTTGCTATTGTTCCACTTAATCCACTAAAGCTATATGTTAATGTGTGTGTAAAATTTGAACTTGCTCTGTTTATGTTTATAGTAGAAGCACTACCTATATTTGCATCTGTTGCTGTTACTGAAGAAGTTCGAGGTATAGTTGTTAATATTTTACTAGCACTTCCTGTAATAGTACCAACATAACTATTTTCAGAGTTCCATGTAAAATTAGCTGAAACAGTTTTAGTTCCATCTGCATTGTGATACACATTTTTTGTTACAGACATTATCAAAATTTTAGGATTACTTGCACTGATGTCAAATCCTTTAACACTTTCACTCTTACTTGTTCCATCTAAAACACATGTTGCTGTTGTTGTATAACCACTATAAGCATATCCACTATCTCTTACGCAATAGCAATTAGCAGTTACTGTTGTATAGTTTTCTGCTATATTTTGTGTTCCTTGTATTATTTCAATTAAACCATGATAAGCCATATTGTCTCCTTTCTACAATGTAAATGCTCCTGTTCCTTTGCCCCCAAGAGTTGGGTTTACATAGTCCTCAAATCTAGTGTTTGCTCCTATTGTCAAATATTTTTCTACCACCATATTTTTAGATTTAACTATAGTCTCGCCTGCCGTTGCATCATATCCTGCCTTTAATAAAACTTCTTGAGTTCCACTAGTCTTGTCTAAAATTTCCATGCCATTTTCATCGAGCTTATTTTTAACTTTAGAATTTAATTCATCTATAGTTAAACCTTCATCGTTGAAAGTAAAACCTTTTTCAGTTTTAACTTTAGAAACACCATCTTCCTCTATTTTTGAAACTTTGATTTGTAAATCATCTGCAGTCTGGCTTGTTTCAACTTGCTTTTGTTTTAAAATTTTCAAATCTCCTTTAGTAGCATCAAATTCTGCTTCAACCTGTTCTGCTGTTAAATAATCGTTTACCAGTTTTGTATCAATCTCAGAAACAGTGTTTGTTATCTTATCTGTCTCTATTTTTTGTTGTGCTATTTTTTCATTCATTTCAGTTATTGTTGTATTGGTTTCCTCTATCTGGTTTTCTATCGTTGTAACTTTAGTTGTATTTTCCTGAACTTTTAAATTAATTTTCCCTAAATCAGTTTCGACTGTAGTTACTCTTTCTGTTACATTACTTACATCGGTTACCAAATCATTAATTCTTGTGTCATATACAGGTACCCAATTAGTTCCGTTATATCTGTGTAGCTGATTATTATTTGCAGTATCTATCCATAAATCTCCTACTCCCATATCTTGCGTAGGTTTTGTGTCTGAATAAAAACTTTGAATTTTTCCATCTGCAACAAGTCTAGCTTCATTTGCCTTTTCAAAAGCTTCTTCTATTGTTGGGTCATCTAGTAATTGCCAAACTGTTCCATCATATCTGTAAATTTTCCCTTTTGTGTATCCTTCTAAAGTATCTGTTACATACCACAAATCTCCTACATGTTTAGCTTCTGGTACTGTATTTTGGTAAAAAGTAATAATTATTCCATCTCCTATTGCTTCTTCTACATTACCTATTCGGTTTATTGCATTGTTTAAGTTTCCAGCAACTTCATTAATGCTTTCTATTGTTCCATACCCTAGCATGTTGACCCAATCGTCTGCATCGTACTCATTTCTTCCTGCAGTTGTAATTAAAATTTCTCCTTTTTTACCTGCCTTATGATCATTGTCTGTCTGTAATATCCACATATCTCCAGCATTATAATTACTAGGCTGGGATAAATATATTTTGTTCTTCTTTTCTGCTTCTTTTTTAGCTCCAGATTCAGTTGTCCAATCTTCTTCATTATAACTACCTATGGTTCTTGTATTTATACATGTATAAACTGTATTGCCATCTATCCAGGTATCTCCCTTATAGTATGGTGGACTTGGTCTTGAGCCATAATTTCTACTAACATTTTCATACTCTTTATTAATTTCATTTTCAGCATCAGTTAATTTTTTATTCAAATACCCAAGATTAACTAAATCTTCATCATACTTAGGTTCACTCATTTCTAATCTCCTTTATAATAGCTTCCAACAGTGTAAATAACACTCACAGAATTAAAATTCATATTTGAATCTTCTTTATTTTCAATATACAAAGAAAAGAAAGAAAGCTTTTTTGCCTTCTTCCTTATTATTGTTGTTTTTGGATGTGTTGAATTTGTATATATTTTAGATAATACTTGTTTGTCTCCGTTCTTTAATCTGTACCCTATATCTAATTGCGAGTTTGTTGGATTACTTGATATAGCGACTCTTTTTATATTCTTTTTATTTACTGGATTATTTAAGTCTAACACAACTGAGTTCCATTCCGCTTCTACATTACTTGTGTTGTCTTTAAATCTATTCTCATCGTTATCATTTCTAAACTTACAGATATTACCATATTTGTCTCCAAAATAAAGTTCTTCATTCCAAACGAACCATACCCTTACAGGTAAATTAATCCAATAAAACCATTCGTATTGATAATTACTGTATTTAGAATTGCTTGAACTGCTTTTAAATCTGCTATCTGCTACATACACATGATTATTTATTGCTAAATAATACTTTCCATCATTCACTATACCAATTGCATCTTTTAAATTGTTTTCTTGCTTTAATTTAGTATCAATATAGTAACTTCTATGATATGCAAAAGTTTCATTATTTATTGTTGCAGAATTTAATGCAAATACACCGTTTGCAGTTAAAATTAAAGGTTCATTAATCAAAGTATCACTAGCATGTTGAGAAATGTTTCCTTCTCCTTTTAAACTTCCTTCTAAAGTAAATACTTCTTCTCCATTATATGTAGCATATCCAATTTTAAATAAAGTGCTATCCGTGTCAGATACATCTTTTAACACAGCTAATTTCCCACTAATTAGTTTAACAATTCCATTTATCGGAACTACTTCTAACCCTACCTTAATTACATTTTCTACTGGCATATAAGTTATATCATTTAAGTATGAGTACATAACTATGTTTGCATAATCTGGATTTCCAGACATAAATACTCTATTGTTTGCTCCTGCATAACCATAAACACACCCTATATTACATTTATTGACCTGAGACTTACTTCCTTGAATAGTTTTTGTATATCTTATTCTTACATTATCTCTTCCATCTACAACTGGTTTACCTATTGCAGTATTGAATTTTACCTGTCCTTTACTAGTATCTATAGAATAATTCGAAATACTTTTCTTTTCCCAAACTCCATTATCATTTAATATTTCTACTAAATCAATGCTTTTTATATTTGTTTCGTCTAGCTGATATACTGTATCTGTTTCATTACTTGTGAATAAATTAATTCTACTATCAGATAGCAAATTCACTTTTTCATATGTTTGGCTTTGCAATCCGTTTGGACTTCTAGCTATCTGAGTTGTTGGAATATACCCAATCTCATCTAGGTAATGTGCTCTATTTTTCTCTTCTAACAGGTTATAACTGATTGCTCTTTTCCCATCTAATATTAATAATTTTGAATTTATTATAATTCCTTGTGAGATTTTATCTGCCAAACCTGTTAATATTTCTGTATAACTGGTAAAATCTGTTTTCATTTCATACAGCTTAGTTCCACAATGTACTACAAAAAACTCTCCAGAAACTGTATCAACATTCCAAATTCCGTTTATATTAGCTTTTTCTCCTAAATATGCTAATACTTTATATCCATTCCTTTTTTCAATTGTGCCATTATTATTTATAAAATTAAAACCTCTAGGGCTTCTTCTTCTATCAATGTCCGTTATAGATGAAGAAAAATCCATACCTAAGAAACCTGCAACAGTTGTTGCATATGTAGTAGGACTTGAAGGAACATTAAAATTTGCCATACTAATATACCTCTTTTATACTTTCTTGATTTTCAATATTACAAATTAAATCTTGCAAACCTGTTTCAAATTCATTTCTATATGCTGTAGCTTGTGAAATGTCATCATCTTTATATAGCTGGCTTGCTATGTATAAAGGAATTAAAACACAAGCATCTTCTGGATAATTTATAACAGTATTATTATCTGTATCATTATCTATCTTATCCACTTCTGTCTTTTTATACTTTTTATTTTTCTCATCGTATTCATATATGTTTTTAACATATGGTTTTATTCTTTGAATTGCCTCATTTGCTACAGCTGGCATTGCACTCAAATACCACTTACAGTCATCATCATCTCTTAATGTGTTTAAATTCTCAACTTTTATTGGTTCATCTTTTGCAAACATTTTTTGTAATGCTATTATTTGAATTTCTCCCCAAGTCATTTTTTCCTCCACTTCTGCTAGAATCGAACTAGCTCTTCCTTTAAAGTGATAAAAGGGCTAGTATTAAACTAACCCTGCATTTCTTAATTGTTCAAAAACTGGTCTTGTTACATCAGTTTCTACACCTCTTGTTATTTTTGCATACTTTTCATTTATGCCAACAATAATTTCTTTATCTTGTGGGTTTAATTTATCAACTGGAATTAAGATTTTTATTGTTTCCTCTTTCTTATTTTCTTGTTCTGTTTTTTTTATTTCTTGTTCAATTTTTTTTGTAGCCATTTCTTTTCCACCTTTCTTATTTTCTTGTTCTGTTTATAAAAAACAAGAGGGCTTTTCAGCCCCCCCTTAAGTCAGGCTTTTACACCTGTTTCTACTCTTACTAATGCAAGAGGTTGTGTAATAACAGCTGTAAAGCAGTTTTTCCATCCAACACTTGCTCTTTGATTTAATGGGTCAGCTGAACCAGCAGAACCGTTAGGTTTTACTATAATTTCAGGTTTTCCTGCTCCACCTTCTAGGTCTATACATCCGTAAGCATCTTTACCATAAGCATAAGCAATATGTACAGGTATCTTTGTACTTTCTGCTGAACTATCAACTACAGATAAGTTAGTTGTTTCGAAGAATTTCATGCCATGCATTTTTCCAAGTTCGCCTTTTACCATTTGTTCTGGTTTTGCATATTTAGAAACATCAACCCATGCACTATCACTCATTAAATCATAAGCAATGTCTGGGTCAACTTGCATATGGTAGAATCCATCTGCAAATCTTTTAGCATTTGCATTTTTTAATTTTCTTACAATTTTTTTGATGTCTTCTGCAGTTAAATTTTTAGTTGTAGCAGTTTCTAATCCTGCTCTTGTTGTTGCACTTCCAGCAAAGTACACATTTGTACCTCCAGCAATCGCTGTTTGAATACGAGTATCAACGACTGTACCTGCTTCTTCTCCAAGTAATTCTGAAGTTTCAGTAATAATAGGGTCAATACCTGTCATTTGAATTAAATCAGATAATTCTACGAAGTCTCCTTCTTGTGCAACAGTTGCTGTTACTGTTGTAATATTTAAGTTGTTACCATCTGGTGTTTTACCTTCTGTTAATGAAGCTGTTGGTGCAGTTAATGAATTGAATTTTCTAAAATTCATTGTTCTTCCTGAATTTTTAGGTAATTTCTTTTTCATTGCATCCTTATAAAAGTTTAATTGAGGTAATAACCTTGTTAATAGTGTTTTCTCATAAAAAGTCTTGTCCTCTGCTGATAATTGATTTTGATTTGTTACATTTGTTATAACTTGTGTTTTTGTAGCCATTTTACATCACTCCTTTTAAATTTTTTAATAAAAAAATAGCTACTCGGCTTAAGTAACTATTTCAATTCGCCATCCTTGGCTTTTTGAATATATTTTTCAAATTGTTCATTCGACATATTATTCCAGTCAAGAACTTGTGGCTCAGTCTCTTCTATTGCTCCTGGTGTTGTCGAATTATTTGCTACAATTTGCTTTGCTGTTTCAACAGATTTCTTTTCATATTTGCTTATTAATTTTTGATAATCTTCATAGATTTGAGCTAATGGCACTTTGCCAATTTTTCCGCTTGCAAATAAATCAAAATCTGCATCTTTCGTAAGCTCTTGTAGTTTCTCTGTCGAATATTTCTCAACAAAATCTTTAGTATCATTTTGATACCATTCATCTTGTTTATCTTTCTCATCTTGCTTAATTCTTTCTTCAGCCTCTTTTCTTGCTTTATCTTTTTGTAATTCCCTATAGCCACTTATAGGGTCTTTACCATTAGAATCTAATTCATACATATCAAGGTATTCTTTAACATCATATTCATCCTTTATTGGTTGTCCTGTATAAGGGTTTTCTTTGCCAATATAAGTTTGAACTTTCCCTTGCTGTAATCCTTTCTCGTATGCTTCTTTTCTTGCTTGTTCAATTTGCTTTTTAGCATCTTCTTGAGCTTTTCTACGAATATTAGCATACTTTGCATTTTCTGCATTAGATTGTTTTTCTGTCTCTTGTTCTTTTTGTTCTTCCACTTCTTCTACTTGATTTTCAACTTGTTCAGTTGTTTCGATATTTTCAGTAGTTTCAGTTTCAGGTACAGTACTTTCAACTGTTTCTTCTTGTTCAGCGACTTCAAGATTGTTTACGCTTTCATCTTCTTTTTCCATAAATATTCCTTTCTATTTTGAGATTTTTACGCTATTCACTGCGAATTTATATAAAAAATAGCCTAATGGCTAATATTTATACCGTTTGTTGTATCGGTTGTTCTGTTGGAGCAGGTGTCTCTGCTTGCTGTATTATGCTCATCACGTATTGCAATATCTGTGGGTTTTGAGCTATCTTTTGACTTATTTCTGGAGGCAATAATTGTTTTTTCCTTATCTCTTTTAGTTGTACCTTAAATGGCATTGCTGTTTCTGGATAAAGTTCTATATAATCATCAAACGTTATGTCTCCTCTTTGCAATGCTTGTTCTAATAAATTAATACTTAAACTCTCTGAATAAGCACTTCCAGGTCCTACATCTATTGTTGTTTCAAAATCTATTCCTTGGTATTGTGCTCCATTAAAGGTATTTACTTCTTGCTCCCCCTCATTTTCTACTACATAAGGCACATCAAATCTATAATAAGCTTTAAAAAACTGTTCCCATATTCTTGCAATTTTTTCATGTGTTCTCCAAAATCTTCTTTGCATATCTTCTATTGGTACTTTGGCTTGTGTTTGTAATGCTACTATAGCACTACCACTCATGTTTTTGCCTAAAACTTCACCATTTGCTACTTCGGTAGCTCCTGTAACTGTTCTAGTCATTTCTAATAGTTTATCTGCCACAGTAAGAGGTGTGTTACTAAATGCTGGTGGGTTTAAATACTTAATTCCATTAAAACCTGGGCTATAATCCGTTAAAACTTCTCCAGGTGTATTTGTTATTTGTTTTCCTCGTAAAGATAAAGGATGCATTATAACTTTTGGAAATCCCATGTTTTGACTTGCCATTTGCATCATGGCATAGTTGAAATTAATAGACTTTTGTGTTGCAATTAATGGTTCAACTTCTCCAATTCCATAAATACTTTTTTCTCTTTCCTCATATGCATCAACTACAATTGGATAGAATGTCATTTTAAATTGTTCAACAACAGGTTTATCTTGGTCTATTTGTTCCTCATCTTCATTTGTTTTACCTGCCTCGTTTATTTCTAGCTTAATTTTACTAGCATCTGGTGTTAAAGGAGTTTCTTCCTGTATTATCATATTCTTGGTACTTTTAGTGTAATAAACTTCTCCATTTTTTCTAAAGTATCTGGTCAATACTGTAGCATATTCCTCTCCACTTTGTTCTTCGTTGTCATAATTCCTTTCTGAATCATCATCTGGTGTTATTAGTTCTATTTCTGTATTAGTAATGCCATTTTTCTTTGCTATCCTTTTTAAAGTTTCAACATTTTCCCTGCTTTGAATTATAATCCATTTTTGTTTCTGCTCATCTTTCTGCTTTGGGTTTGCAAATACTATGCTTAAACAATCTATTATCTGTCCATTAAGTCCACCTGCAAACTTAGCCATTCCTGTTTTCTTCTCTGTATCCCAAAAATAATGATAAATATATGTTCCTTTTTTAAGTCCGTCTGCAATAGCTTGATTGTCCAAATCTTCTTGTTTTATCTCTTTATTTATATGTTTTGCAAAATTTGTAAAAGAACTAGCACCTTGAGTTGCCATAGTGTTATCTTCTGCGTTGTAAACTAATGGTTTATAAATAACTGAAATTTTGCTAGAAAGAATATTTGCTTTTTTACCATTTACTATAAATTTTATTATATTTATTACTGGTCTTGGCATATTCTTAGTTCTTTCTGTTGCTTGTGGCCATTGCCTGCCCTCAAAAAAGTCTACACATTGTTCGCAAGTTTCCTTTAGTCTTAACTTTTTTTGATATTCTAATCCGTTTTGCCAGTCATTCCAAAACTTCTTTGCTAAATCTTCTCTACTAGACATTAGTTTGCTCCTTTCCCTGCAGTTTCTTTTCCTGTTATATACTCATTGTATATATCCTCCTGATTAACCGCTTCTTGTGGTCCATTCAACCATTCTTTAAATATCTCCTCTTGCTCCTTGCTTTTATCAGTTTCACTTTTTACTGTTTTCTTTTCCTGCAATAAATCAGCAACTTTAGGTATTACATAAGGTAGAACGCCTAATAAATACCCTACTATAACAGCTATTAATACCATATTTCTTCCTCCTCTTCTGTCTGTAGTTCAAACGGTAGTTCTTGTTTTTTTGGTACAAAAATAGGCTCTTGTGTCCAATAAATACAAAAACCTCTTATTGCATCAACAGAGTGTGTCAACTCGTGTGGTTCGTTTGCTATATCTCCAACTCTTTTCGCATCGTGTTGTACTTGTGGCAAACATCTTATTAAATTTTTACAAGTATTAAATATTTTTAATTTGGCTGTAGTACAACCTTGTTCATCTTTATAAGGCTTAAGCCACTCTTTCATCTGTAACCAACCTTGTATTCTATCATTATTTGTTTTGTATAGTGCTACATTTCCTTCTGCAAATATATCAGCTGTGCTCTTGCCTGTTTCTTTATGTCTATTCCATAAATCTGGCGGTGCTAAATACATATATACATCTTCGTTTGTCATTTCCTTTATTTTATCTCGTGCTTGAGATACTAATAAGTTGCTTTGATACACTTCTCTGAATACATAAGCATTGTTGTTATAGTCTATCGCTATCCAATATCCAGCAAGCTTATCTAATCCATAATCCATTACAAAATATACATACCAATCTTTAGGTATTACAAAAGGTTCTATTACATGTATATTTCTATCAAATTCTGTAAAAAATTGTCCATCAAATATATCCCAGTTTCCATATTTTAATGCTTTTCTTTCCTTTTCTGGTAAAGCATCTAATCTCTTTATATAGTCTGGATCATATGTTAGCATGAATTTATTGTCTTGTACTAAACTAGGAATAAATATTCTTGTTGTGGTTTCTCCTGTTTCTAATTTACAAGTATGTATAACATTTGGTGCTCCTATATCTATAAATCTTTCTTTTACCCAATTATGTCCAACACCACCTGGATTAGTAGAGCTTTTTATACCTTTAGGATAAGGATTAGCTCCACGGCATCTAGATATCATATATGTGTACATAAATTCTGTAAAATGTGTTAATTCATCGAAACGTATCACATCGTATTCTGCAGACTGATATTGATATACATCTTTTTCATATTGTATATATCCAAAGTCTATAATGCTTCCATTTTTGAATTTCCAAGTGTGCTTAGAATCGTTATAATTTGCTATAGACAAGGGATATAAATTCATACTTGTCCTAATCAGTGATTTTTCAAGGTCTGCAAATGTACTTCTAAATATAATCTGTTTACTCTTAGGGTATTTAAGTGCATACAATAATCCATCAACTAGCTGTCCGTAGCTTTTCCCTCCTCCTGCTGCTCCCCCAAATAAAGTTTCAAAAGCTTGACTATCTATAAAAGCCTGCTGTTTTTTTGTTATAGAAATTTCCACATCACTCAACAACCTTTATATCTACTTCAAATTTATTATTTACTGTACTTTCTCCTTTTGCTAATGCTCGTTTATCATACAGTGTTCCTATTACAGTGCTTAAGTTATTAACTGGTATCTTATCTTCCTTATTGTCTAAAGCTTCTTCAAGTCTTTTTAAAGCCTTATCTATTAGTCTACTAGCTTTATCTGTAAATTCTTCCTTCTTTTCATTACATAGTTTTACAAATTCTGGCTTGTCTTTGTTATCTTTGTATATCTTTTCTACTGTAGTAGTAGCAATACCTAATTGCCTTCCTGTTTCGCTAAAATTATTAGTGCTAAACATAGATACCATTATTTTATATATAGTTTCATTGTCTGTTTTCTTTCCTTTTGCCATATTATCTCCTTCTACTCTTTACAGAACTTTTATAATAGAATGCATCGTTTTGTGATTTTTCAAGAAATCTTTTGCACTCAAATATGTTAACCCTTTTTCTTTACATTTCTTGATATAATCTTCTGCAGATTGTTTAGTCCATTTTCTCATATTTTTTTCTCCTTATATATTTAAGTCCATTATTGATTTACTTCTTTGTGCTGTTATTGTTTTACTGTCCTTATAAGCTAATTTTTTAATTTTATCCCTGTTAGGTTTGTAGTCTGGGCAATGTAGTTCTATAGTGTCTTTAGTCTTTATTATTACTAACCCTTTATCACAAGTTCCTTGGCAGGTTGGGCATAGATGCTTTATAAGGCTTTCTGTTAATTTATCCATATACAACACCTCTCTTTTGTTTTTTAAGTAAACACTATGCAATTATATACTGGTTTGGACAATTAGCTACTTTATCCCTTGCAAATATTAATACCAACCTATATAACTAGCAATTTGCATTTAGTTATATAAATGACCTTATCGGCAATTCTTTTTATATATAACTGCATACTATTTACTAGGAACTCCTATGCTAGAATGGAGTATTACACTATAACCTAGATTTATAATTTTCTTCCGTAAAAATTACTAAATACGCTGTTTGCTATCGTGAAGCAGTAAAGCGCTCTTTTTAATTTTATATCTAGCATTGCCAAAAGAGTAAAAGCGAGAACTTAACTAGAATGTTCTCTTGTACCAAATAAAAGAAGGTTCCAGTATGGAACTATATTAATTATCTAGTATCTTAATATCTAAAAAATAGAGCCAAACATTTAATGTTCAGCTCCGTAAAAGTTTTATCTTTTTCTATCTATTATAATAATATCACAATTTGACAGTATCTTTCAGTATCTTTTAGTGTCTAATTCATTAAATTTGTTTAATGCTTTTTTATGCATTTTTTTTACATATACATAATCATAATTCATCTCATTTGCAACCTGTACTAAGTTTTTCCCTTCTATGTAGATTTTCTCTAACAATAATTTATGTGGTTGTTTTACCTTGTCCAATTGGTTAACTATTTCCTTTTGTTTATTGTTTTCCTGATTAATTTTTTCTAATAACTCACTCACACTATCCATTAAAGTACTTAATAATTCTGCTTCTCTATCTTCAACTTGTCTACTTCCTTTGGGCATGTCTGTTAATGTTGTACTTAATTTATTAATTCTACTTTTATAATCTGCTATATACTCAAGTCTTCCATTTATCCACTTTTGATTCCATTTAAAAGACCTTAAATCTTCTCTATCCATTGTTCTCCTCCTTTTTTATTCTTTTTAATATATAACTAAAAAGTCTAATCTCCTTCTCTAGCTTCCTCTTTAGCTTATTCCCTTTGCTACTTTTGCCAAATAATTCCACTAAATCTGCAAGCTGAACTTGATACATTTCTATTATTTTTTCTAACCTCTTAATAGCTTCTTCTTGCATATTTATCTCCTCCTACTTATTTTAAAATCCGTGCATACTATCTAATATTTTTTGTGCTTCTTCATTACTCATTTTTTCTCCCTTCTAGTAGTTCTTGTAAAACTTGTACTTTAGCATCACAAGCTAATCCTACATCATGTAAATCTTTATCAGTTCTATTTGTTTCTAAAAATTTTTCATAAAATTCATCGCCTAATTTTTGGTATTTTTTTATAAAATCTTCTATGATTTGAACTGGAATAAAGTTTTTTTTTACATAATAAGGTGAAATCAATAATGTATGTTCTCTAATTCTTTCTTTTAATTCTTCATTTTCTTTTGCATACTTATTTATTGTAGTTTCCTGTTTATTCAATTCATTGTGCATATATTCATTCTCTTTTAATACTCTTTTATAATCTTTTAAAATATCAATACTTTCCGTTAATGCTTTTATATCTGGATCACAGTTTATACAACAACCTCCAGCACATTCTATTATTTCTTTATGTTCTTTACGAGCTTTTAATATTAATTCTAATTGTTTTTTGGTTTCTTCTATACTATTTTCCATATTAGCACCACCTAACCTTATTATTCATTATAAAATAATGTGATTTACATGGAATATTAAAATTTCCTATGCTTGGGCTTAAACTTAATTCGCCATCTCTAAAATTTAAAGCCCATCCATTCATTCCTAATGGAGTTACTGTTTTTTCTCCACAGCCACAAGCACATAAATGAACTGCTACTTGACATTCTAGGCATACATAAATTATTCCTTCTTCTAAATGTTTAGGTATTCTTTCAACTGATTTTATTTCAAATTCTTTTATACTACATTCTTTCACTTATAACTCCTCCTAATTCTTTGCTTTAAAATTATAAATAGGTCTTATTATTTTTTGTATTTCTACAGTATTTTGAATATTATCTATTATTTCTTGCATTGGTTTATATACAAAAGGTGCCTCATCTATTGTTTCTTCAACTACACTTGTTGTATATATTCCTTTCATACTTTCTTTAAAGTCGTCTAATTTGAATGTTCCTTTTGCTTTCATTCTTGACATTATCCTGCCTGCACCATGTGGTGCTGAATTGTTCCAGTCTTCATTCCCTTTTCCTACTGCTATTATTGAACCATCTCTCATATTTATTGGTATTAATACCTTTTCTCCTTCTTTTGCTGATATAGCACCTTTACGAACTATATTGTCTTCGAAAGATATATAATTGTGTATTGTTTCAAAATATTTTTGATATATTTGCTTTCCCATATTTAATAATATTGTTCTAGCTATATAACATCTATTTAAACTTGCATATTCTTGACATATTCTCATATCATGTAAATACATTTCTCTATATTTTCCTTCTAAATAGCATAAATCTTTTGGCAAATCAGAATTATTATTTTTGTATTCTTTTTCTAAATCTTTCAAAGCTTGTTGTATTTCTGATTTTCTTCCTTGTTCTTTATATTCTTTTATAATTTTTTCTTTTTTCTTAAACAATTCTTCTTTTCCAGAACATAATTCTATTGCTAAATTTTGATAATAGTCAGCTACTTGTTTACCTAAATTTCTGCTTCCTGTATGTATTACTAAATATTTATTGTCTTCATCATCTATATCAACTTCTATAAAATGATTTCCACCACCCAATGTTCCTATTGCTCTATTAAATTTCTTACTTTCTTTTAATTTTCTCAAACAATATAATTCATTTATCTTTTCAAAATCTATTAATTTTTGTTCTCTTATATTTCTTCCTGCTGGTATATATTTATTTATTATATTGTCTAATTTTTCTAAATTCAACTCAATATTTCCTAATTCTACACATAACATTCCACATCCTATATCTACTCCAACAATGTTTGGTATAACTTTATTCCCTAAATCGGCTGTGAAACCTATTACACAGCCTTTTCCAGCATGAACATCTGGCATTATTCTTACTTTACAGTCTTTAAATGGTTCTTGCTCTAATAACTCATCTATTTGTTTTATTGCTTCTTTTTCAATATTTTCAGTAAATATCTTTAAATTTCTATCGGCTGTTTTCACTATGTATCACTCCTCTCTTTGAAAATTTTAGACGTTCTATTTCTTAAACCATCATATACAGGTTTTCTTCCAGCTTTTAAATCTCGCATAACTTCATCTGCTCTGTAAACGTTCTCTGGGCATTCTCTACACTCATCTATCAATTCCTCTGTACGCTGGTCTATATATCCATAACAAAAGTATCTAGGCTTGCCTTCAAAAACAAATTCTACACTTGCTTTACCCCTACCTTTTATATCTTGTCTTAATTTAGCTTTGCAACTCATATCTTATTTACTCCTCTCCTAATAAGACTTCTGCTCTAATAAATTTTACAGTTGCATAATAACTTGATAAGCTTTTCTCTTCTTTAGAACTTTCTAATAGTTTTTCAATTTTTTCTATATTCTCTTTTGTTGGCTCTTTGTCTGTTACAAAAGATATTAAAACATTAACACCAACCGCTTCTATTCCGTAACCCACAATTCTTTATAAAATTACTATATACTCTATTGCATTGTAATGCTGATAAAAAGTATTTATATTTCATATCTTATTTACTCCTTCTACGTTTCTTTCCAAATTTTTGTCTTCTTCTTTCTTCTCTATTTCTTGGTCTTGGATTTTCAGCTTCATATAATGCTTGTAATTTTAATCTTTGTTCTTCAGTTAATTTTATATCTGTGTATTCGTATTCCATATATCTTATTTACTCCTTTACTATTAAATCTGAATTATCACATAAGCAACCGTCTTTAATCCATTTATAACCTAATTGTACTAAACAACCAAAGTCATACCAATCTACATTAGGATTAAATTTCCCATAAGTTTGTAAATACCAGTAGTCTTCATCTTCATTATATTTAAAAATTGCAATTCCCCATTTATGGCTGTTATCTACTGCCCATTGTTTTATCATTATATATTTATGATTTGTTTCTTCTAAAGCTATATCTAGATTGTTTATTCTCTTATAATATTTTCTATTCATCTTCTCCTCCTACTTCATTTCCCCAACAATCCCAACCATCTACTGTTTGTCTTGCAAATAACTCTATTTTGGGAACCTGTCCAGCTAGTTGAGTTATTCTTTCTCTTGCTTCGTCTGGCTTTCTGCTATGTTCCCTTCTCTCTGATATTATGCAACTGCTAACCTTGTTACTCTGTATTATTTTTCCTGGTTTTCCTTTAATTCCAATTAAACATACTTCACAATTACTTTTAGTATAAAATCCTATACCAAAGCATGGCTTTTTATTTTTTTTATTTGTTTTTATCCAACTAAAACCCAAAGTCTTGTATGTAAATCCCCATGCTTTTATTGTCTTCAATGCTTCAACTAGATTCGGAAATGTTGCCCACATAAATAACATACAATCTTTTTCTGCTATTTTTTGAATCGTATCTCCCATTTTCTCTATATCTTCTATTTTCATTGTTTTATAATGTCCTTTTACTCCTCCGTCCCATTTTGTGCCATTGGTGTACATCTCCATAATTCCACGGAGGATCTGCGTAAATTATATTGTATTTTTTATTTGTGTTATATATATCTATGTACATTATTGTTCTCCTCCTACTTTATAGCAATTAGCCATATAACTTTCTTTTGTTAGTATTGTTTCTATTTCATCAACTAGAATGAAATTTGTATATCTACTATTTACTCTTATTTCTATTGGTTCCCATAAATCTCTTGGTTTATATATGTCTAATACTTCCATTCCATTTACATAGTCTCCAATTTCTATTATGTCTATTAGTTGTTTGCTGTGTTTTGCTATATCCATTGCAAAATAACCTGCATTATTTTCACAACAATAATAATCCCAATCTCCATCATCTTCTATAATCTTGATTACTTTATGTATTTCTCCTTCTTTTGTTCTCACATATTCTCCAACTTCTATCTCTTTCATAATCTTTTCCTTTCTAGGCTAGATTAAGTCTAGCCTTATATTAATTTATTCCCTTCAATTTTTCATTTTTTATGTATAAATCTCTACAATTTTCTTCCAAATCTGCTATTACAGACTTTTGATATTCTATACATTTACTTAACTTTTCATTTTCTTTTACTAATCTAACTATTTCTAAATCTTGTCTATAATTACATAATGTTGCTGTTACACATGTTATAAATGCTAATAGTATTATTACTCTTTGTATTATAATTGTTTTTTTAAAATCCATTGTTTACCCTCCTATTTTTTCTAATTCAACGATAACCTTTTCTTGTTCTCCATAATTTTTAAATACTAATAAACACGATACTTGACTGTCGTCTATGTATGCTAACCCATTTAAACTGTCTAAAATTATCTTTGCAATATTATCGCAGTCTGGTTTATGTGTATAATCAATTCTTGTTAATGCTTCAGCTCTTTTCTTTTTGCTATAAGATTTTGGAACTGTAAATACTGCGGTTATTTTAGCTTTTACTGCTCCCTCAATTGGTTTAAAATTTTTAAATTCATTTGCAAAAGTCCATTTTACTAGTGTCTCATAATTTGCTGTTTTAGTCGGTGTATATGTTCCATATTTTCCTAATCTTGGTCTTCCTTTTCCAATTGGTTTCCCTATTATTTCAAATTTCATTTGTACCTCCTACATATTTATTTTTAATTGTTTTCCTTCAAGTATTTGCTTACACACTTCTAATCCTGATTGTTCTCTATATTCGCAATCATCTGCATTTATGTTTTGCTCTGCTAAGCTACAGCCTAAACATAAATTATTTTTTATTGCTTCTTCACATTTCATAAGCTAGTCCTCTGGCATTTCATATACTCTATTTTTCACATACCCATATCCTGTTGAAACAGCACTTGCATTACAATCTTCGTATGTTTCTACTATTCTTTGTAATACTTTTTTTGCTCTTTCTTCTGTATCGTAAGTGCCTAATTCCGTCGTATATCCTTCAAAATTTCCTGCAAATATCTTATATGTCTTTTTACCTTTTATATGTGTTCCATAAGATTCAATTCTTATATTTTGTATATTACTAAAGTTTAGTATTGTACATTTATCTTTACTTACTATTATCATAACTACCTCCTTAAAATGGTAACGGATCATTTCGTTTATTTATCTCGTCTACTAATTCATTTACTTTTTGAGCTATTAATGTTATCTTATCTCCTGTTAACCTACCTTCTAAATCTAGTTTCTCTATTTCCCAAGGCCACCTTGCTATTTCAAATTCTGTTTCTATATCACATAAATATCTAGTGTCAAATTCCCCTGGATTCCAGTTTAATTTCTTATCTCTATAAGTTATATAAGCTATATGTTCTCCCTCTTCAGTCATTACTTGTATTCTTGTATTTTCCTTTATCTCTCCACTATGTATTTGTTCAAATAATTCATTACTTTTCATAACTACCTCCTAAAATTTTATCTATTTCTTCTGCTATTCCCCACATATTTACCGTTATTCTTTTTTCTGCTACCATTTTCTTTGCACTTTCAATACTTATTTTTTTATAACAATAAAATTCTTTGCAAATTAGTGGTCTTGCTTTATAAATTAAGCATTTCTTGCCATCATAGTAGGGACAACTTAATCTGTTTTGCATTATTAACATTTGTTTTTGTGGTCTTATATTATTCTTAATTACATATTTTTGAATTTCATCAATTTCTTTCTGCGTTACTGGAAGAAAATTAGTACAACATTCTCCACATTTACTACAATTCCCACAAATTGAATTATCTGTTATTTTTACATTGTCTTCTGCGATATTTCTTATTATCTCTGTTATAGTTGTTTCCTTTAACATTTTTCTCTCCTTAATACTGCGTTATATGTTCCATGTTTGCTGCAATTATATCTGCTAAATAATATCTTTTATATTCTGTCTTTTCTCCAAATCTATTTGTATTGCTTACCCATTCACTCTTAAACTCGTAGCCTTCTTTCTTTAGCTGGTCTATTCTAGCTCCTAGCTGTGTTATTCCTAAATCTGAGTATGCTTCCCAGCTAGATATTGAACCGAACTCTCGTATGTAATTTATTATTCTATCTTTTTGTGTTGTCCTCATCTTTATCAACTCCTTAATCTTTAAATAATTCCTTTAATACATTAAGTTTTGCTTGAGATTTTTCTTTTCTCTTGCTTTCTCCTTTGAATTGTAATGGTACACACATTTCTAGTATTCTGTCATAAATTCTTTTGTACTTAATGTCGCTAGGATTTTTTAGTTCATGTAAATTCAAATTTGTCGTTATAATTACTGGTTTTCCACTCTTGTACCTGCTATCAATTACATTAAACACTTGCTCTAATGCAAAATCACTTTGTCTCTCTGCTCCTAAATCATCTAATATTAATAAATTAAATCTGTTCAGGCTATCAAGATATTCATTTTTGTCTGCTATTACAAATCCTTGCAAATTGTTTATTATTTTAACTAAGCTGGTCATCATTACTGGTACTTTGTTTTTTATAAGCTCATTTGCTATACAACCTGCCATAAAAGTCTTTCCTGTTCCTACATCTCCCCATAGTAGCAAGCCATTGTTGTTTTTGTATATTTCTTCCCAGTTTTCGCAATATTTTCTAGCTTTGTTTATGTAACTGTTTTCTTCAGCATTTTCAAAAGTAAAGTTATATATATTCCTGTCTTGTATTCCAGAAATCTTTAGTTGTTCAATGTGCCTTAATTCTTCATCTCTTAGATACTCTGCTAGTTCCTTATCTCGTTTTTCTTTTTCGCATTTGCACAAGCAATAAACAATCTTGTTCTGCCCAAATAGTTGAACTACACATTGTTTTGTTGTATGGCATTTGCCACAGTGTAATAAACCGTTTTCTATGTAATCCCCTTGGTCTTGCATATTACTCTGTGCCTTTTGGCTCAATTCCTCTAATATATCTGGCATCATCATAGTGTATCATCTCCTTTGTAATCATAGTTTATTGAAGGTTTTGCTTTGTAACTCTGTTTAACCTTATCTACAACCCAATTTAATATAGCTCTATAATCATTTTTATAAGTTTTTCCACTAGAGCCTTTGTAATTATCTAAGACTAAAATACATTGGTCTGCAAAGTCTTTTCCATAAGTGCTTACTAATTTTTCATGTTCAGCATTGGTCATAGAAACAAATTCTGCAAAGTGTATTTTTTCTTCTTCCTTTTTCCCCTTAGAACCCCTTTTACTATTATTTTTATTTATATTTATATTTTCATTTACATTTTCATTTTCCATATGTTCTTCATATGAATTACATATGTTTTTCATGTCTTTTTCATATGTTTCTTTTTTTCTTCTATTATTTCTTCTACTCTCTGAATATGCTTTTCTTTTATTGACTTCATATTCAAGCCTTTCATTATAGTAATTTTCATCTTTATCTTTCTTGAATTTGGAGAAAATTTCTTCATTATATGATTTACATATGTTTAACATATCTTTTTCTTTAAGATGTCCTTTTTGATGTTGTAAACATAGTAGCTTTATATATTGACCTGTTTCTTCATCTGTCATTAACATTGTTCCAGATAAGAAGTCATTACTATAAAATAAAAATGCTGGGTCTTTCATAATTTCTCCTTTCGTAAAAATCAGGGCTAAAACTTATGTCTAGCCCTGCTGTTTATTTATTATCTATTTCTTTGTTTGCTCTTGCTTTTTCCATTTTCATCTTGTCGTTTTCTTTCTTTATCTTTTCATCATATAATGTGTTGTAAATTCTCTTATACATGTCTTTATCAATTATTTTTAACCACTTTTCAAAACAATCACAAAAGTCCCAATTATTTTTAATATCTAATTTATTACCATCTATTTTAAAATTTTCTAATAAAAATTCTTCTAATTTATTCTTAAACCATTTTTCGTTTTCATTTGACACTCCTTTGCTTATAAGTTCTTTGTATTCTTCTGTTGATATTGTTACTTCATTTTTATTTGCCATTTTTTCTTCCTCCTAATAAATAATTTTCATTAAATATTTGCACAAAGTTTTCTGTTTTATAGTGCTTTTTGAACTCTTTTTGTGCAACTTTATGTAATTTTTCTTGTAAAGTTCTATTATTTGTTACTAAAATGTGGCATTTCCTACAAATTGGTATTACTAAACCATATTTCATACTAACTTGCCTATTTTTTCCTTCTATAAGCTCATGTAATTCTTGTTTCTTATTGCCACATAAATAACAATGTTCTAAATCTGTTGTTATTATGCTAAATCTGTTTCTTTCTAATTTTGCTAACTTGTTGCTTTTCTTCTTAATCTGTCCACTTTTGAGTGGACTTTCTGTCTTTTTCTGTCCAGTCTTGGGTACTGGGTGGAAGCTATTACTTAGGTCTGTTACTACATTAAATTTCATACCTAATCGCCTCAATTTTCTTTTTTAGGGCATTCTGTTTGCTATCTATACTCTCATATGCCTTCTTAAATCTAAACAGCCTAGAGCCTAATTCTGCTAGTTTTTTGCTATCTTCTTTCACAAACTCTTTAGCCATTGCCTCAAAATAACTCATTGCAGGTGGTTTTTCTTTCTGTGTTTCTTGCCATTGTTTCCTTTGCATATAGATTTGTTTATTTTCCTGTATTGATATATCTGTTTTTAATGTGTCATATTCTTGTTGTAATCTTGCTATCATTTCGCCTATTAAATAATTCATATTTGCATATATCTCTATATTTTTAGATATTAGAAAACCTGTATCTGCATTTTCTGTTATCTCATTTTGTAATCTACCGTATGTATCTGCAATCTGTCTACTATCTGCGTTTTGAATTGCAAAAGGATTAAACATATAAAGTTTTTCAAATTCCATAAGACACCTCCATTAAAATGGTAAGTCGCTTTTTTCTTCTTCTGCTGTTTCTTCTTTTTCAAATTTCATTACTACTATTTTTATTTTTGCTAATCCTTCTTGACTTTTATAAAAGCTCATAAACCCTTCCAATATTGTTATATCTGTGTTGTTTTGTAATATTGTGTTTTTTGGTAATTGTACTGCTATATACATTCTGTCATATGTTCCATCTTGTTTCTTACTGCTTATGCTTGTACTGTATAATGTTTTTCCATTATTTTCTTTTGCAAATATTCTTGTTGTTCCAACTATTTGTAAACTTTGTTTCATTTAATCTTCCTTTCTTGGAAATGTTCCTTTTTTCAAACATTCCATCAATATTTTTAATTTTGGTAAATACTCGTTGTTTATAAATTCTTCATCGTATTCTATTGGTATTAATTCAAGTCTTTTCTTGTCAATTACATTAAAATAATTGTTATAATCATTTTCTATTAATCCGTATGCAACTATATATAGTTTGTGTATTCCACTTGCATACATTTCAACTTGTGCTTGTCTCCAGTATTGCTTCGATACTTTAAATTCTTTTTCTATATTGTGTGTTTTTACTTCATAAATACAAGTATCTGTATTTCCGTCTAAATTAGCTCTTAATCTATCAATTATTATCTGCTTATCTTTTTCTAGTCCTTCTATTTCTAAGCTATCTAGTATTTTATGTTCGTAATTATTTCCAGCTTTTGTTGCCTCATTTGAAAAGCTATTTTTGTTAAGTCCTATTTTTTCAAGCCACCATTTTTCAAATGTTTTCGTATTCCAGTTTCCTACTACCATACTTGTATCTGAACAACCTATGTAATAACTTCTATCTTGACTTTGTATCAATGTTTGATAAATCCTTTTCAAAATTACTTAAAGTATCAAAATAGCTAAATAATGCTTTTACTTCATCTTCTGTTTTGTGAAGCCTTTCTGCAATTTCCTTTACTGATAATCCCTCTTTTAGTTTTTGTGTATAGATTTGTTGGCATCTTTCTTTAATTTTGAAAATATCATGTTTTGACAAATCATCTTCCCAGTTTTCCTTAGCATCTTTTAATTCTTCTTTAAGCCATAAATCAAAACCTAAACCAGTTCTTATTGCGACACCCTTAACAAATAATCTTGTTTGACAATTCCAAAGTCTTTGTTGTGTCATTGAATTGTCTTTAACAGGATTGCTACCATTTGTAACAGGTCCTCTTTGAATAAATTCTGTATCGTCAATTACTATTCTTACTGCTGTTTCATAAACTCTATTTGTATTTCCCTTATTATCTGTAAAAATCTGTTCTGTCATATACAAGCTACTTCCTGTTGTTTCATTTACAACTGGTTCAAAATAAACTTTCTCTGCCCCATTTTCATGTAATAAGTCAACAACTTTTGCCCAATTCAAATAATCTGCTCCATCTCTTTTTTCAGTCCATTTACTCATATCAATTTTTCTTAACTCTTCATAACTTTTTAACATATCTATCCTCCTATAAATTATTATCTCTGTAATCTTCCCAAGCTGTGTCTTCTTTTTCTGCCCATATCTCATTTTGTTTCTTCCAGTAATCTTCTGTATTGTATTCTTCTGTTTCAAATATTAAATTGTCTAGTTTTTCTGGCATTTTTAAGCCCTCCTCTTGATTTTTAAATAAGTTTCTGCTATAATAAATTAAAGTTATTATTTTTTGAAACTTTTTGAACTAGTTTTGATTTAGCGGTCTGACTAGTTCTCTTATTTTTGCTAAAATTAAATCAGGTCTATTACAATCGTTTTTTGTTACTAACTTTACAATAGTTTTTACTGTATCTTCTAGTTGTCTGTTTTTCTCTAGTAAAACAGTGTTATTATGTTCTGTGATTTCATTCTTTTCTTTAAGTTTATTTGCTGTTCTTGCTAACGTTACTATTCTTGCGTTTAATTCATCATACTTTTTTATTGGAATAAACATTCTTCACACCTCCTATCCAAATATTTTTATTATTTTTTTGTCTAATTTATCTGAAAGTTTCCAAAAACTTTTAAATAAATTAATATTTAAAAACTTATTAAATGTGTATTGTAATAATATTGCTATTACTATTGCTTGTACTAATCTTCCTAGCACTACCATTCCACATAGCATTACATCTAACCAATAACTAATCATTTGTTTTCACTCCCTTATCAATTTTTTCTAAAATCTTGTTTACTACTTCAACACCTATGTCTAAACCCATACACCAATATCTCACTGCTTCTTTATCTGCGATTTGTTTAACTCCAGTATGTTTAATTCTCGGAAAATCTTCTGCGTTAAACATATTTCTTGCTGTTGCTTCTCCTATTGGTAACACTTTCATTAAGTCAAACGGTGTAATAACATCTGGCAAATCTTCCCATTTTGACATTTATTTCACCTCCTTTTTTATACACTTATCGTGTCGTTTGAAGTTAAAAAAATTTTATCATCTTCTGTACCAAGTATTTTTTTTATTTCTATAATACATTTAAAACTAGGATTTCTATATCCTGTTTCATAGTTTGCGTAGGTTGCTCTTTTTATATTTAATAGCCTAGCCATCTGTTCCTGCGTAAATCCTTTTTGTTTTCTTAATTTTATCAATTTATTTCTTGGTCTGTATTTATTAATCATTTCGCCCTCCTCCTTTGATACTTTACGTGTCTGTGCCATTATATTATCATAAGATACTTAACGTGTCAAGTGTTTTGCGAAAAAATTTTATAATTTTTATTTTAATTGCCTGTAACACTTGCTATTGCTGCTTTTTCTCTTTTAAGTTTTTTTCCATTGACACTTTTCGTATATTTTATGTAAATTGCTTCATTTCGTGTCTTTGTTATGTTATAATGATATTGGAGGTATCATTATGGGATTCAAAGAAAGATTAACTCAATTGCGAAAAGAATTAGGATTAACGCAAGAACAATTAGCTGAAAAATTAGGAATGGGATACACAAGAACTGCTATCTCTGCTTGGGAAGTTGGTAGAAACGAACCATCTAATAGCGATACTGTTAAAATTGCAGAATTTTTCGGTGTTTCAACAGACTACCTATTAGGTAAAACTGATATAAGAAACATAGAAGAAGATTTTAAATTTGCGTATCATAAAGAAACTGAAGGACTATCTGAAGATGAGATAAAAGAAGCTTTAGATTTTTATAAAAAGATTAAATATGGGAATGAAAATAATAAAAAATAGAGGAGGAATAATAAATGGAAAATAAGCAGAGCTTACCTATGAATTGGTGGAAATTTTGTAAATATTTTAGATTTCCAGTTAACATCGCAATGTGGATTATATCATTAATAACAATATGTAATAATGTACTAGATGGCGATTTTTATTATATAGACATTGTGGCTATCTTAGTTCCTGCAATTTATATAATATTTCAATTTATTGTATATAGTAACTTTATAAAGGAAACAAAAAATGGTTACAAACTACTAATTTCTTCATTTTTTGTAGAATTAATTATTAGTAGTGCTCTTTATGCATATTCAAATTCAACAGACTTTCACTTTACTCAATCTTTTATAATATATGCTGTTATATGGGGATTTATATTTGTTTACCCTAATTGTGTGTATTTTTCCAAGAGAAAATATGTTTTTGAACAAAATTCAACAATTTCATCAGAACAACATAATACTACTCTATTAGATAATAATGTTACTAAAAGTACTGAAAAAAATACTCAACAATCTACTAATACTTCTTGGCAAGGATATTTAGATAAGACTTTCAAACCAAGGGGAGAAACAACCACAACATCACTTTCAGAAATAAGACTCGAAAACAATACTAATACAATTAAAGATGATTTAACAGACAATAATTGTAAAGATAAGTTCTGTAGAAATTGCGGTTCTCCTTTGTTGGAAACTGATAATTTTTGTGCTGTCTGTGGAAAAAAAATAAATTTATCATAAAAGGAGAAAAATTATGCTAACTGAAAGATATGGTTTTACAGACGATGAAGGCAATATTGAAATTATAACAGTAGATGAAATCTTAGAAAGTTATAAAATAAAGGGATTGAATTTAGAAGAATTACAAGAAAAATATGTAAATACCGTTGATGAATACGAAGAAAAAATCAATGGGTATGAAAAACTTTTAAACGATTCTGAAGATAAATACAATGAATTAAACAATTCTTTTAATTCATTAACAGAAACGGTTGACGAATTAAAAGAATCACTTCAAGTTAAAAATTCTGACAGAAACTACAACTATTCTTTTATAGGTATTCTAATAATAGTAGCTATTATTGCATTTTTTATCGGAAAATCTTTTACTAGTAAAGAAAAATCATAATAGCATGAGATATGAACCAACTTGAAAGTTATGGAATAGAACCCTATGAATTATAAAACTGATATTTTTCGAGGTAATTTATGGAACTAAATAAATTATATTCAATCGCCGACAAAGAAAACATACCTATAATTAATCATAAAATGAAAAATAAGGCGATTATTTGTGAAATAGATAAAGAATATTATATAGGACTTAATTACTCAAATTTTGATAATTCTCGCGAAGAAAAAGAGATACTTGCTGAAGAACTCGGTCATTATTATTGTAACGCCCTATACGATATTAACTCTGATGAAGAAACTATAAGAAAAAAAGAATACAGGGCTCGTAAGTGGGCTTTTTCTACTCTAGCTCCTGCCTCTTCTTTGTTGAAATTAGAAGAAGAAGGTTGTAAATATTCTTACGAGATAGCTGAAAAATTAGGAGTAAGCGAAAAATTAGTTGAACAAGCTTATTCATATTACAAAGACAATAATTATATCTAATTTAGGAGGCTTATATGGCAAAAAGAGGAAATGGTGAAGGTACGATTTACTATAGTGAAAAATTAAATAAATGGGTGGGACAATACTCTGCTGGCAGAAAACCTGATGGCTCTTTAAACAGAAAATCTGTGTATGGCAATACAAGAAAAGAAGTTAAAGAGAAAATAGTAACAAAGCTGAGTGAATATCAAAAAGGAATAGTAATTAACAAAAGTGATATTAAAGTATATCAATTAGGTATAGAATTACTAGAAACAAAATTTAAAACTAATAAAATTAAGGAAACATCTTATGGTACTATCTCACACTCTTTAAATAAAATAAAAGATACTGAATTAGGCAACACACCTATTCAAAAAGCAACATATAAAACAATACAAGATTTTTTAAATACAATAACAAATCTGTCTAATTCATATATTGAAAAAATAGTTATACAGTTAAATTCTATTTTTGATGAAGCTATAAATAGGGATTACATATATAAATCTCCTATGAGAAATGTTGTTATTCCAATTTCAAAACAAGAAACTAAAAAGGTAGATGCTTTTTCTATCGAAGAACAAAAAGAACTTATAAAACGATTTGAAAATAGTAAATATGGAGATATGTTTTCTATTGCAATGTTTTCTGGCATGCGAATTGGAGAAATATTGGCATTAACTCCTAATGACATAGATCTAGATAATAATATCATTCATATAACTAAAACATTGTCAAGAGATAAAGATTCAAATACAATTATAGGAAAAGCTACTAAAACTTCTAATTCTTACAGAGATATTCCTATTACAGTATTATTTAGAAAAAATATTATTAACTCAATAAACAACATGAAAAAAAATGAAAATAATGTTATTTTTACCACTAACAATTTAACATTGTTCGCCACCAACAATGCTAATTGTTTTTTTAAAAGGCTATGTAACGTTGAACCTAAAATAGCAAACCGACCTGTCCATATTCATATGCTTAGGCACACTTACGCAACGAGATGTATTGAAAATGGTATGCCAGCAGAAATTTTACAAAAACTTTTGGGGCATAAAAATATAACAACAACAATAAATACATATACAACTATTTTTGATAAATACAGAGACAATGAAGTAGAGAAATGTGTTAAAAATATTGCATTAAACTTAGATTTAAGCATCTAGTTGCATTAAAATTGCATTATTTTGGAGATTTTAAATTAAATAAGAATAGCTGTAGTTACTACAAATAGTGAACTACAGCTATCAATTTGTATCTTATTAACCTTGTGTGTAAGGTAATATAGCAATATGTCTTGCTCTTTTTACAGCTTGTGTAATTTCTCTTTGATGTTTTGCGCAAGCACCTGTTGCTCTTCTAGGTAATATCTTACCTTTTTCATTTACGAATTTTTTCATTTGGTCATAGTTTTTGTAATCTAATACTAATTCTTTATTTGCACACATTGTACAAACTTTTTTTCTTGTTTTTCTAAATTTAGGATTAAATTCTTCATCACTATTTCCATTAAATCTTTTCTTTTTATTGTTTTTGTTGTTTGATTTTCTTTCTGCCATTTTTTATTCCCCCTTCCTATTTACTAGAATGGTAAATCGTCATCTGATTGCACGCTAAATTCTGAGCTTTCAGAAACTGTGCTTCCAAAAGTATTTTCGAATCCATCTGCTCCAGCATTATCTCTCTTGCTATCTGCAAAATATGCTTCTTCTGCGACTACCTCTGTTATATAATGTTTAACTTTATTTTCATCTTCCCAATTTCTTGTTTGAAGTCTTCCAACTACACCAACTTGTTGACCTTTCTTAAACCACTTGCTACAAAACTCGCCAGTTTTGTTCCAAGCTACTACGTTTATAAAGTCTGCTTGTCTTTCTTCACCTTGTTTTGCAAACCTTCTATTTACTGCTAATGAAAAGCTTGCTACTAAAGTGTTTGTGTTAGTTGTATATCTAACTTCTGGATCTCTGGTTAAACGTCCCATTAAAATAACTTTATTCATATATCGTTCCTCCTTAAAATTACAGGTTTATACTTCTTCTTTTATTACTATAAATTTCATAACTTCATCTGTTATTCTGTAATTTCTTTCAAGTTCAGATATTAGTTCTGGTTTTGCTTCGAATTTGAATACTATATAGAAACCTTCTTTTTGTTTTTTAATTTCGTAAGCTAATTTTCTTTTTCCCATTTCTTCAACAGAAGCAACTGTTCCATCAGTATTAATTAAATCAGAGAATTTTTTTATTAAGTTTTTAACACTTTCTTCCTCTAAATTTGGATTAACAATGATAACACTTTCGTATTTATTCATCATTTCCACCTCCCTCTTGGTTATAACCCATATCGCCTAAAATAAATATGAGTAAGGATAAAACAGCCAAAATAAATAGGCTGTTTTTGCAGCCTATTTATTTTACCATATTTTGTTATAAAAATCAACCTTTTTTATAGAATTCTTACTATATCGTTGTAAGTTACAAATATTGATAACCCGATTAGTAGAACGAAACCTGCCATTTGTATGCCAATTTCTGTTTTTTGTTTTAATGGTTTCTTTCTTATTGCTTCTATTAATAATAGAAATATCTTTCCTCCATCTAATGGTGGAAATGGTAATAGGTTTGTTATTCCTAGTGATACTGATATTACAGCCATTAAATATAAGAAATCTCTTAAGCCATTTGTTTCAACTACCATATCTGATATTCCTACAACTCCAACAAGTTGATCTGCTTTAATTCTTCCTGTAAATAGTTCACCTATCCCTTGGAATGTTGCTCCTAAGAACTCTCCTGTAAATCTTATACCATTTTTTAAACCTAATATACTTGATGCAATAATAATGCAAACTAGCAGTCCAAAAATTATATTTACAGTTCCTCCTGCAAGTAGTATTGCAATTTTTTGTGTAATGCTCTTTTTGTTATATGCTCTTTCATCTTCAACAGGTTCTTCTTCTCCAAGCATGTTTACAAAGCCACCCATTGGAATTAGTTTTAGCTCATATGAGGTTTCTTTACCTTGTTTTTTCCAAATTGTTGGACCAAAGCCTATTGCAAATTGTTTAATTTTTACCTTGAATAGCTTTGCAACCAGAAAATGTCCTAACTCATGTATAAAAATCAAAAATCCTAGCAAAAATGCTATTTTAATAATTCCTACTATCAAAGTTTCTCCTCTTTTCTATATCATTGTTAGTAAAAAGTATGCAAATGGAGCAATAAATAGAATACTATCTATTCTATCTAACATTCCCCCATGCCCTGGAATTATTTTTCCAAAGTCTTTTATATCTACATATCTTTTTATACTAGAAGCTGCTAAATCACCTATTTGTGAAAGAACACTTAATACTACTGCAATTCCTGTTATTTCCAAATAAGAAATTCCGGCATTACAAATTTTGTTTATAAAGTATGTATATATAATTGCAATTAATGTACTTCCAACAATTCCTCCTATACTTCCCTCTATTGATTTTTTAGGGCTAATTGGTGTTAATTTGTGTTTTCCAAATTTTATTCCTACTAGATATGCAAATGTATCTGTTCCCCAAGCGGATATTGCCAAGTACCAAATTAAAAGCTTACCGTGTTCTGACATATATATTAGTGGTATAAACATTATAAACCCAATTATATATATTATTCCAAATCCTGTTATTGCAATATCTACAAAGTTTGTTTTCATTTCTGTTATTATAACTTTAAAGAATAATAAAGCTATACCAATAGGAAACATAAGTATTAGCATTTCCTTTGGGAGAACATTTATAAATGCAAGTAATATTGCTAAAATGTTTCCTATCCATCTCTCCACTTTGTATTTTTTTGAAAGAGAATTGAAATACTCATTTATTGCTATTATTGCAACTGCTGATATGGTTAGATTTACAGCTGTGCTGTTTCCAAAAATAAGGATAACTGCTACTGCTAAAAATAATATCATGCCAGATATAAACCTTTTTATTTTTGTTTTCATTATTTTTTCACCTCGTCTGGGCGTCCCCCAAATCTTCTATTTCTTTTTTGATATATCTTAATTGCCTCTATTAAATCTTCTCGATCAAACTCTGGCCAATGTTTATCTGGGAAATAGAATTCCGAATATGTAAGTTGCCATGGTAAAAAGTTACTTGTTCTTAATTCATGACTTGTTCTTATCATTAAATCCGGATCTGGTTGGCCTGCTGTGTAGATGCTATCTGATATTAGTTTTTCATTAATATCTTCAATATCAATTTCTCCTGATTTTACTTTTTCTGCAATAACTTTTGTACTATGTACAAGTTCTGCTCTACCACCATAGTTAAATGCTATATTTAAAACTAAACCTGTATTATTCTTGGTTTTTTCAACTAATTTATCAATCTTTTTTTGAATATCTGGTGGTATATTTTCCTTTTCACCAATCACTCTAATTTTTATATTTTTTAGGTCTAGTTTTCTAAGCATAGAATCTAAGTTTGCTTTTAATATAAACATTAAAGCAGAAACTTCTTCTTGTGTACGTTTCCAGTTTTCTGTTGAAAACGCATATACTGTTAAATATTTTATTCCTATTTCATTACAAAATGTTGCTATGTTATCTAGATTCTTTGAACCTGCTTTGTGTCCGTCTTTTGTGGTTAAGCCTCTTGCTTTAGCCCAACGTCTATTTCCGTCCATAATTATTGCTATATGTTTTGGTAAATTTTCTAAATCTATTTCTTCCATATTTTCGTCCTTTCAATTTTACTTCTATACTATTTTATCATAAAAAGCTCAAAAAATGAAATGTTTTTGCAAATTTATTAAAATATATTTTTTAGGCTCAACCTTTCTCTATCACAAACATGGTTGGTAAAGAAAATTGCTTCTTCAATTTCCGGAATTGCATCATCTAATTCACCATTTTCTATGCTTGCTTTTGCTCTTGTAAAGGCTTGCTCTAAGTTATCTATTTCTTGGTGAAGTATTATAATTGACCATATTTTGCTTATTTCTTGCCATTTCTTATTAACATTATTTGCAAGAATTATAATTTCGTCCCTTTCATTTTTTTCTTTTGTTTTTATTGCTTTATCTTTTAATTTATTTAAATCTGTTAGTAGTTCTTCTGTTGTTTTGCTTAAGTAGTTTTGCATCATTAAATCTCCAACTATAATAATTAATATAATTGAAATAATTATTATCGCATCTCTCATTTTCATTTCCTTTCTTTTTCTTGGCAAAAGATTTGTTCTTTCCCGTCAAATGTTACTATTAACGCGTTTTCTGGCTTTATATTAAATTTTTCTACTTGTTTTTTTAGCCATATTTCATCTTTTCCTATTTTCTTTAAATTTTCATACATTATTTTTCCATCTATTATTAAGTCATATGGAATTCCCTCATATTTAGGTATTATATTAAAATCTTCTGGTATTGTATTTCGTTTTTCTGGTTTCTGTATTACGCTTATTTCACCACTTGTTTCAAGTATTGCATATTCCACATCTCCCAATGTAAATATATTGTTTTGTCTAAGTCTTTCTTGAAGTTCATTTATTGTTATCTTTTCTTTTTTTAAGGCTTTTTCATCTATCTTTCCTCTATACACTAAAATTTGTGGTTTTCCACAAATTATTTGTCTTAACTTTATACTTCTTAGGTTAATAATTGAGATTATTAACTGGAATAATAACAATGCTAAGATTGGTATTATACCATTAAATATTGGAATGCCTGTATCAGACATTGGAACAGAAGCTAAGTCTGCTATCATTATAGCAATAACTAGTTCAAATGGCTGCATTTGGCTAATTTCACGTTTTCCCATTATACGCATTACTACTAAAACTAGTATGTAAATAATGCTTACTCTTACAAAAGTGTTTAACATTTTTTGTCTCCTTTTTTATAGTTAAATTTTTCACATTTTTTTTGAATTTATACAAGATTTTTTTGAATAAAAATTTATTTATTGAAAATAATATATACGAAACCTAAAAATCAAAGCAAAATTAAATATATATATTTAAAGTTAGGAGGTTTTAAGCAAATGGGAAATAACAATCAAAATGTACAAACTTCAAATGGTACTAATACAGCTTGGTTAATAGTTGGTAGACTAATAACTGCTGCTATAGTTCTTGCTATTACAGCTTTCTTTACACCTGGTTTTGAGATTAATAATTTTTGGGCTTTAGCCGCAGCTGCTGTTGTGCTTACTATTATGGATTACCTTATTTCTAAATTTACAGGTATTCAAGCAAGTCCTTTTGGTAAAGGGTTTGTAGGGTTTGTTCTATCAGTTATTATACTATATGCTACACAATATTTTGTTGCAGGTTATGCAATTTCTTGGATGTCTGCAATAATTGGTGCTTTAATTTACGGTGTAGTTGATTATTTCTTACCTGGTGAACAAAAAATGTAGCAAAAAGGAACTTCTAAATTGAAGTTCCTTACTTTTTTAAAGGTTTACCACTTGTGTTGCTCTTAATCTTAAATATTCTTTTAATTCTAATGTTTGTTTTTCAACCTCTACCCTATAATATATTTTTCCTAGCTCACTTACTGAATATAACTCATCTAAATGATCACAAGGTAATAACTCATCTCCTGTATCGATGTCCATTAATCCATATTTTTCATTATTTTTTATAACTATTGAGTCATTTGCTAAGTTGTCCATTTTAGGAACTATTAACGTATATAGAATCTTATTTTGTGAATTTGCTTTATATCCAATGTCATCATAAATAATCTCTCCGATTATTGTACCATCCTTTTTCATTACACCATATTTATTTTTATTTTTCACTTTATATAACATACGTTCATAATTGATAATTTCTAACCCATCATATTTTAATGACTGTACTGCACGTCCTGTTGTACTAATTATACCATATTGTCCATTTGTATTTGACACTATATAGTTAAAATTACATTCATCAAAATATATACTTGTATATTTTGCTCCACCTATTATTTCTTGATAATTTGTATCAAATACGCTCCATATTCCATTTTTACTAGCTATAATAAAATCATAAGCTATTGCCTTTTTATTATTATCATCTTGTGCTATTGCATATCCTAATTCTCGTAATTTTTTATCATAAGATTTTGCTAAATAATCTGTTGTATATAAATTAATTTCATTTTTTTCGTTAACCGAATATTTTATGTTCAATGCTTTTGGTAAATCATCTGTTGAAATGTATAGATTGTTGTTATAAGCTAATATATTATGATTTAAAGTATAGTGTTGGTAATCTAAATTCGTACCTTCTTCATATTTATATATTTTGTTTGAATCCATTTCAAAACCTGATATTAATTTTCCATTTGCAATATAACATTTTGTTGTGTCTAGATCATATTTTTGATATTCACTGTTATCGAATTTATACCCCAACAGTTCTGCTAACTCTTTCAAGTTCATGTATTTGTTTCCATTCTTATCAGAAACGAATAATGTATTTGAAATTTCCTTTTTTTCGCCATTAATATATAAAGTATTAGGAATTACCTTGTTTGCTTTTAGAAAAGAAATCAAAATTCCTATTCCTATAGCACCTATAATTGACAATATTAGTAATATAAGCACAATTTTCTTTCCTTTTGATTTTTCTACAGGTTGTTCCCTTTTTTCATTTAATAAATCCATAATCTTTCATCCCTTTCAAAACATTTAATCTTTTGTTGTATATCCATATTTTTTATAAAACTCATTTTTAAAATCTAGTAATCTATCTTCTTCAATAGCTTGTCTCACCTGTTCCATTAATCTTACTAAAAATCTCAAATTATGAATTGATAGTAGCCTAACTCCAAGAATTTCGTTTGTCTTTATAAGATGCCTTATATAAGCTCTTGTATAGTTTTTGCAAGTATAACAATCACATTCATCATCTAACTTTCCCCAATCTCTTTCATATGTTGCATTTCTTATAACAACTTTTCCATGTGATGTTAGTGCTGTTCCATTTCTTGCTATTCTTGTTGGTAAAACGCAGTCGCACATATCTATTCCTGAAATTGCTGCTTCTATTAAATAATCCGGAGTTCCAACACCCATTAGATATCTTGGTTTATTTTCTGGCATAAGTGGTGCTGTATATCTTAAAATTCTTAAGAAATCTTCCTTTGATTCTCCTACACTTATTCCTCCAATGGCATATCCTGGAAAGTCTAAGTTTATTAAATCTTTTGCTGAGATTTTTCTTAAATCCTCAAAAAAACCTCCTTGAATTATTCCAAACAATCCTTGTTTATCTGTAGTTGTGTGTGCTTTTTTGCATCTTTCAGCCCATCTTGTTGTTCTTTCCATTGATTGTTTTGTATATTCGTATGTTGCATTAGGTTCAACACATTCATCAAATGACATTATTATATCCGCACCTAAAGCTTCCTCTATTTCCATTACCTTTTCTGGCGAAAAGAAGTGTTTGCTTCCATCTAAGTGTGATTTAAATTCAACTCCATCTTCAGAAATTGTTCTTAAATCGCTTAAACTAAATACTTGAAATCCTCCACAATCTGTTAAAATCGGCCTGTCCCAATTCATAAATTTATGAAGACCACCAGCTTCTTTAACTAATTCATGTCCTGGTCTTAGGTATAAATGGTATGTATTTGAAAGTATAATTTCTGCTTTTACTTCTTCTTTTAATTCTTCTGGTGTCATAGATTTCACAGTTGCTTGTGTTCCAACTGGCATAAATACTGGTGTTTGAATATCACCATGAGGAGTATGTACTACTCCTCGTCTTGCTCCTGTTTGTTTGCAAACATGTTTAAGTTCATATGTAATTGCTTCCATTTTAATTGTCCTTTCTTTTTTGCTTTATGTTCCATTTGTGTTATTTGAGGTATTGTTTGTTGTATTTCCTGTGGTATTGCCTGTTGTGTTGTTACTTACTGTATTGTTTGTATTATTTACACTTGGTTTTTCAGGTGTTGTTTGAGTTTCCGGTTTAGTTGGTGTTGTTGGTTTTTCAGGCGTTGTAGATGCTGGTTTTTCTGTTTTTGCAGGAGTTTTACTTACTCCTCTTTTTACTATTTTATTTAATGGACTATATGAATCTGTTGATAATAATTCCTTCGAAATTTCTTGTCCATTTAAACTAATTATTCTATATGTTTTACTTCTACATCCTTTTAATCCCCATTGTGCTACACTTTCAGCACCAGGAGCTAGATTTGTGTCATTTTCATAAACCACATTATATGATGTATAACTCTGTACTTCTGTTATAATTTCTATATCATACTCAACTTCTTCTTTTATTCCAAAAATTTTGATTTCTGCTAATCCACCACCTGATTTTGTTTTTAGCATTATTGGATATTTTCTTGTGTTTTCAAATTGAAAATCAAGTGAGCCATAAACAACTGTAGCGTCCTTTCCTGGTTCTACATATCCAGCTTGGAACATATGGTTATGTCTTTCAATAATTTTCATATTTGCATATAATGCTGCATCATATAAAGTTGATGAAATTTGGCATATTCCTCCTGCAAGCATTGGTACAACTTTACCTCCTGCAAAACCGTTTGCATATTGGTATCCATCTTCTACTGTTCTTTTTCCAAGTGTTTTATTATATGAAAATACTTCTCCTGGCATTATAACTACACCATTTAGTTTTGATAATGCAATTTTTAAATTTTTTGATCTTGGTACATTACTTTCATCATATTTTGTTGAGAATGAGCTTAATAAATCTGGAAATGCTTCTTCTCCAATTTCATTTGTATGTACTTTTGGTTCTGTAATAATAAGATCTATAACGTATTCGTCTTTTTGTTCTTTTAATGCTTCTTTTGCCTTTTCCACATCAAAATCAATTCCGTTTTTATGTGGTATTATTTCAAAAGGATCTGTTGTATATGTTGCGTCTTGTGGTTCAGATTTAACTTCTTCATGTATTTTTTCTATGTCTATTTCAGGGCATTCTGCATCATCTATTTTCAAAGTTAATACATCATTGCTTCCTGTTTTTATGGCATTAATTATTAATTCTTTAGCACTTTCTGTATCTATAACTTTTCCTGCTTTTCCTCTTGTTATTACTAATTCTTTGTCATCCTCTTCCACACTATATGTATTGTCTTGCATAGCTTCTGGCATTTTAATATTTATTTCCTTTAAGAAGTTATTTAAATTTTCCTCATTATAAGTAACTTTCAAATCTATTTTTGTTTCTTCAAACATTGTTTTTAAAATTTCAAAGTTGTTTTCTATTATATTTCCATTTCTTCCAATATTATAAGCTTCGTCAATTGCTTCGTCCACATGGTATTTAACTTCTAATTGTTCAGGTATCAAAGTAAAATTTTCTCCATTTGCAACTATTTGAATTTCTCTAGTTTTTTCTTCTTCAAATTTTTCATCTAATAATTTTCTTGCTTCTTCTATTGTTAAACCTTCCATATTTATGTTTCTAATAGATGCACCTTTTAAAATAGATTCATTATTAGAATTGATTAGTGCAAATATTGTAGAGAAAACTCCAATAATAATTAAAAGTATAAGAATAACAATAATTACTATTGCACTCTTGTTTTTACCTTTTTTAGGTTGTTTTCTTTGTTTAAATGAATATGTTTGCTCACTATTTCTTTGTTCCTTTGTTGTTTCTTTTTGTTCTGTTTTTGTGCTATTTTCAACACGTTCTTGCTTTGTTTCTTTTACTTCTTCTTTAATTTTCTTATTTTCTTCTTTTGGTTTTTCTTCAGAAACTTTGTTCTCTAAAATTTCTGCTTTAATTTCTTCATCCATATGTTTCGACACCTTTCATCAAAATTTATCTCTTTTTGTTTTATCTTATCATAAAATGTCTATTTTTACAATATAAATTACAGAAATTTAATAAGTAATTATTACTATTCAAATATATTACAATTGGTTGAAAAATATTTCAAAAATTGTTTTGTTTAAGGCCTTTGCTATTTTTTCCATTATTTCTACATATGGATGAGTTCTTGAACCTCTTTCTAAATGACATAAATATCCGCTTGACACTCCAGATTTTGAAGCAAGTTCATCTAAAGTCATTCCCTTTTCTTTCCTGATATCTTTCAATTTGTTATAGTACATGTTAAGACCTCCTTTGTCTAATTAACAATGATAATATCATAACTCAATTTGACAAGTCAAGAGTTTTGTGATATTTTTTTATAAAATTTGATATTTTTTCTTATTTACTACTAGACAATTTTGCTTTTGTTTAGTATAATAGTTAGAGATTATTTTTAGAAATGAGGTATTTATTATGATTGGAGACATGATTGCAATTATTAGAAAAGAAAAAGGAATGACAAAAACTGAACTTGCAGAAATGACTGGTATTAATATTGGACATTTAACACACATTGAAAAAGGTGAAAGAAATCCAAGTCATAAAGCATTAAGAAATATTTGTAAAGCTTTAGATGTTCCTTACCAACAATTAATGTACACATATGACAAAGAATTAAATGAAGATCAAACAAAATATGGATTAGCTGAGCATATCTCATATAATAAAGTTTTAGCAGTTGATAACTTAAATTCCTTTGTAGATTGCCCATCTTCTGCTCCTTCTGCATCACTTGCTATTAAAGTATCTGATGATGCAATGGATCCAACTTGCAAAAAGGGTGAATATATTTTCGTGGAGTTTAATTCTCCTTTAAACAACAAAGACATCGGTGTATTTAGCGTTAATGGCCAAATAGTAATAAGAAGATTTTTCTTAAAGAAAGGAAAATATACTTTAAAGGCAGATAATAAATCTTTTAAAGATATTGCTATTACTGATTCTGACGTGTTTTACATTATAGGTAAAGTTTTATAATTTATATTTTTTACAAAATTTTTAATTTTTTTGTAAAAAATACTTGCATTATATGTTTTTTAATAATATAATGTTGGTAGCAAAAGATAAACAAAAAAGAGGGAAAAAAATGGAACTAATAAAAAACATATTTTTTGATACAGATAAGTTAATACAAGGCTCAACCGTAAAAATTTCTTATACTGGTAAATTCTTTGAAGATGCTTCTGAGGAAGTATTTATTCATTATGGATTTGGAGAAAATTGGGATAATCTATCTGAAATACAAATGGAAAAAACAGATTTAGGCTTTCAAACTGAAATAACACTTTTAAATAGTGATACATTCAATTTCTGTTTTAGAAATGGAAACAATGAGTGGGATAATAATGATTCACAAAATTATGTATTTGAACTAGAAGCTCCATGCACTGATTTAGTTCTAAGTAATAATGGTTATGGCTTAGATAGACCTAATAGATTAAGAAAAACTTACATTTGGAGTAAAAAAATTAGACTTGCAGTTTATAAAATTGTTAGGTATCTTCCAAAACTTATTACTGGAAATTTTAGAAGAAAAGTTGAAGAAAAATAATTATAGAAGCCCTTATTTAAGGGCTTTATTTTTATGTTATAACATATCCCCCATTTACAGATATAACCTGCCCTGTGGTAAATTCGTCTTCAATTAACCATTTAACACATCTATAAATATCTGTAGTTTTCCCTATTTTTTTTATTGGAGTTTCATTTTTTATTTCTTGTTTTATTTGTTCATCTAATTTACTATTCATTTCAGTATCTATAACTCCGGGTGCAATTGAGTTTACTCTAATATTTGATGGTCCAAGTTCTTTTGCTAAAGATTTTGTTAGTGCGTCCATTCCAGCTTTTGAAATAGAATACACTGTTTCGCATGATGCCCCAACTTGTCCCCACATTGAAGATATATTTATAATCAATCCATTTTTATTATGTATCATATTAGGTACAACCTCTTGAGACATATAAAAAGCTGACTTTAAGTTTGTATCTATAATTTCATTCCAATCATTTTCTGTAACATCCTGAAACATCTGTAATTTAGCTATTCCTGCATTATTAATTAATACATCAAGTTTTCCCCATTTTTCCAAAGCAAACTTAACCATTTCTTTAACTTCATTTCTTTTTGAAACATCTGCTTTAAATATTTCAATTAGTATTCCTTCTTCTCTTAGAACTTCTTGTAAGTTTTTTGCTTGTTTATCTGATTTATTATAATTTAAAAGAACATTATGTCCATCTCTTGCCAAGTTTTGAACTAAACATCTTCCAATTCCACGTGAGCCACCTGTAACTATAATATTCATACAAATTACCTCTCTTTCTAATGAAAATATTAACATTATTTGTATTAAATGTCAATAAAAATTATATTATCTGTTTTATATGGTTTATATAATATTTTTCATCCTTAACATAAACTTCCACAACATCAAACCTTACATTCTCATTTTCTAAGTGCCTTATATATAAGTAGTATTCTGCTGTTTTCATCATGTGATTTATCTTTGTTTTTGTAACTGCCTCAGATGGCAATCCATATTCCGTGCTAGTTCTAGATTTTATTTCTACAAAAACCACATAATTCCCATCTAATGCAATTACATCAATTTCACCTTGTTTGCACGAAAAATTTCTATCTAAAATGTTATAATTAATATTTTTTAAATAATCTACTACAACATCTTCTCCTTTTCTTCCTAATATATGTCTTAAATACATCTATTTTCTCCTAAAGAAATTGCCAGGCATGCTTTCTATATATCCTTCTAACTCAAGCATGGTAAGTATTGTATTTACTTCTACTATTTTCATTTTTGTTTTTTTGCTCACCTCATCAGCATTTAATGGTTCCTGCAGTGAATCATAAACTATTTTATATTCTTCTGGAATTTCAATTTGTAATTTTGTATCATTCTTTTTTATTGACTTAATATTTTCAAAAAATGGTAATAGGTCCTGAGCTTCTGTAACTAGCATTGCACCTCGTTTTATTAATCTGTTTGTTCCAACTCCCGCATCATCTCCAATTCTGTGTGGTATACAAAACACCTTTCTATTAAACTGATTTGCATATTCTGCGGTAATTCCTGTTCCACTTTTTTCCCTTGCTTCCACTACTAATACACCTACTCCTAAGCCTGCAACTATTCTATTCCTATCTCGGAATCCTTGTGGAAATACATCTATATTTTGCTCATATTCTGTAATTACAGCTCCACCATGTTTTAGTATTTTTTCAAAAACTTCTTTATCCGGAAATATATGATTAAACCCAGAACCTAATACTGCAATTGTCTTGCCCTTTACTTCAATTGCTCCTATGTGTGCTGCACTATCTATTCCTTTTGCCATTCCACTTACTATTGTTACTCCATTTTGGGCAAGATCTCTCGCAAATTCTTTGGCAATTTTCACTCCATATTCTGTGCAATTTCTAGAACCTATTATAGCTACACTTTCATTATTTAAAATTGTTTCATCTCCAAGAACATATAGTTTCTTGGGTGGTTTCTTTATGTTTCTTAAAGCTTCTGGGTATAGTTTATTTTCATATTCTATTTCTTTTATATTCATTCTCGCTCCCCTTTAATGTATGTCTAATTTGCCCAATACTTTCTGTCTAATGATCTATATTGTATTGCTTCTGCAATATGTTTAACTTCTATATTTTCGCATTCTTCTAAATCTGCAATTGTTCTTGCTACCTTCAAAATTCTGCCATATGCTCTGGCACTAAGTTTTAATTTATTGAATGCGTTTTCTAAAATTTGTTTTCCTTTTTCATCTAAAACACAGTATTTATCAATAAGCTTTGGTGTAAGTTCTGAGTTTGATAAAATTCCTATATTTTTATATCTTTTAATTTGTATTTGTCTTGCTCTATCCACTCGTTTTTTTATCTCTTCTGATGTTTCAATTTTGTCAGTATTTTCTAAGTTTTTATATTTTACGGGGCTTACTTCTATACAGATATCTATTCTATCTAGCAATGGCCCGCTAATTTTTCCCATATACTTAGCAATTGCTGAAGGAGAACAAGTACATTCCTTTTCCTTAGAGCCATAGTAACCACAAGGGCAAGGATTCATGCTTGCTGCAAACATGAAATTTGCTGGATATGTAAATGTTCCATTTATTCTCGATACTGTAATTTGCCTATCTTCTAAAGGTCCTCGTAGAACTTCTAAGGTACTTTTGTGAAATTCTGTAAGTTCGTCTAAAAATAATACTCCATAATGTGCTAGACTTATTTCTCCGAGGTTTTGGTATTCTACCTCCACCTACTAACGAAACCCCCGATACAGTATGATGTGGAGCTCTAAATGGTCTTGTTGAAATTAGTGGTACATCCTGTTTTAATATACCTGCTATGCTATGAATTTTTGTAATTTCTAGTGCTTCTTCAAAACTTAAATCTGGCAATATTGTTGGAAGTCTTCTTGCAAGCATTGTTTTTCCGAGAACCCGGACTTCCTATAAGAAGAAAATTGTGCGAACCTGCTGCTGCAACCTCCATAGCTCTTTTTATATTTTCCTGTCCCTTTACTTCTGAAAAGTCTACATTATATTTTCTATTTTGTTCAAAGAAACTTTCTATTTTAATTTCTATTGGTTTTATATCTTCTTCTTTGTTTAAAAAATTCATAACTTGAAGTAAGTTTTTAGCTGGTAAAACCTCTATTCCAGATACTATTCCAGCTTCTTTTGCATTTTCTTCTGGCACTACAATTTGCTTTATTCCAAGCCTTCTTGCTTCTATACACATTGGAAGAACTCCATTAACTTTATTCAACTTTCCATCTAATGATAATTCACCTATAAATGCCATATTATCTATATTTGCATTATGTATTTCTTCCATTGATATTAAAATTCCTATTGCTATTGGCAAATCATAACTTGAACCCTCTTTTTTAGTATCTGCTGGTGCTAAATTCACAATTATTTTTTTACTTAAAAAATCTACATTTGAATTTTTTATAGCAGTTCTAACTCTTTCTCTTGCTTCTTTTACACTTGTATCTGGCAAGCCGAACTACCTCCCATGATGGAAGCCCACTAGATACATCAACTTGTACATCAACTAGATACCCCGCTAGCCCATGCAAAGCCATACTTTTTACTATTGATAACATTTTTCCTCCTTGAAAATTACCGGCGAATGCCTTGAAAATAATTAATTAGATTTAAATCTTTACTATAATAACATAAGTTTTGAATTTTTGCAACAAAAATCGTATGTCAAATTTCGACAAAACTCGACATACGATAATTATTCAAATATTATTAATTTAAAACTTCAACATCAACATATCTTACACCCCATTGAAGTGCTTCTTGGTGTGAGTTCATATATATATCTATTCTGTTTCCTTGTATTGCTCCACCTCTGTCTTCAACAGTATATGTTATTCCGTTTATTACTACTTTTGTTCCAAATGCGAATGTACTTGGTGCTGCTATTGTATGATTTGCTGTTGCTTTAGCTCCTGATGCTGTAATTCCATTTGTTTTACCACAACATTGCATACATGCACAATATGCTGTAACCTTGTAAACACCACTTTGTCCTGAAGTTCCTGTAGCTCTTGAATATGAACTTCTTGATGTTATAATTGATTTGTTTTGTACTTGTACTATTTTATCAACTGGTTTCTTAATAACTTCTTGAGATAATTCTTCTCTCATTATTTCTACATCATCTTTGTATGTTACTTTATAAGTTACTTTCTTTTCACCATTTTTACCATATTGAATAATTGCATTTCTTGTAGTTGCTGCACCATTAGAAACGTCTTTTGTTATTGTTTCAAATGGTATTTCTTCTATAACTACTTCAATTTTTTCAGTAATGTTTGTATAATCATCTAAAACTTCTTCCTTGTTGATTTCTGTTGTTGTGTTTTCTGCAACTTTTACAGGTTCCATACCTTTTAAAGAAATTTTTATTGTTTTTGTATTTGTTATATCAGACTCTAAACCTGGTACAACAGTTTCATTGTCCTCTAGTACTATATGATTTTCTTCTAAAATATCAGCTACTTTTGTTTTTGATGTAAGAACTGTAATTTCTTGATTGTTTGAAAATTTTATATTAACATTATTTAGTTTAACACTTCCTGCAAATACTACCATTCCTAATACTGCTACTAATATTATACTAAGAATTATTATTTTCTTTACATTAGAAGATTTTAAATAATTTTTCATATTTTTATTAAATCCCTCCTTGGACTCACCTTTTTTATTATACTATTTTTTGGAATAATTGTCAAATTTTTGTAACAATTTTGTCATATTTTTATTAATATTATATGCTGCTTGTACCAAAATATTCCTACGGAAGTATGGTTTTCCGTCGATTTTATTCGACTAAATTTTATATTACTTTTTTCCATATATATTGCATTTTTTCCATGGTTTGTGTTATAATCATTTTGTATTAAAATATACTATAAAGAAAGGTGGAATTTATTATGTGGATTGCTTTAATTATACTTATTGTACTTGTTATAGCTGTTATTGCTTTATATAATGACTTAGTAAGTTTAAGACAAAGAGTAAAAAATGCTTGGAGTCAAATTGATGTACAATTACAAAGAAGATTTGATTTAATTCCTAATTTAGTAGAAACAGTTAAAGGTTATATGGGACATGAAAGTGATGTTTTGACAAAAGTTACAGAACTTAGAACATCTTGGGCAAATGCTTCAACTGTAAAAGAAAAATCTGAATTAGATAGCGAGCTTTCTGGTGCATTAAAAACTATTATGGCAGTTTCTGAAAACTATCCAGAATTAAAAGCAAGTGCAAACTTTAGTCAATTACAAGAAGAATTACAAAACACAGAAAATAAAATATCTTTTTCTAGACAATTCTATAACGACACTGCAACAAGATACAACACTAAAATACAAGTTGTTCCTTCAAACATAATTGCTTCTATGTTCCATTTTGAACCTGAACAATTATTTGAAGCAGAAAGCCAAGAAGCTAGAAAAAATGTTAAAGTTGATTTTAACAAATAATAAAAAAAGGTGGTCAAATCTGACCACCCTTTTTTCACATTAATGTTTTTTGTTTTTCTTTCTTTTCCACTTATAAATAAGCTCTGAAAGATAATAGCTTATGGTAGAGTAAATTAATTGGATAAGTGCAATAATGCCTACAATTATTCCTCCACCCAAATAACCAATCACGCCAGATGCAATAATTGCAAAAATAACAGAATGTGCTTTGTCCTTCTTCTCAATTTCTTGAAGTTCAAATTCTCTGTTATATGTTGCTATTATTTTACATTCCTTATTTTCGATTTCAAGTAAAATCTCATCATCATTAATCCGAATGTTTCCCCTTTGTTCAAGCATTTTTATTGGTTTATCTTGAATAAATAATGCTCTACTTACAAGTGGATCATAGTCCCCTGGACTTGCTGGTGTTGTATCAATTGTAAAGAACGTCATTACTCCAATTACAAGAGCAATCAGTACCCAAACACCAAATACAAACCAGTCAACAGTGCTATTGCCTTTAGCCCAAGTTATAACCTTTTGTTTATACCTTTCAAAAAACCGTAACATTAATATACCTCCTAAAGTCATTGCCTAAGCAAGTTTTTTACTATATTATTATATCATACTTTACATAATTTGACAATTACTCTTTTTTCTTAAATTTATTGCTTAGAGTTAATTTTAAGTCTCTTAATTTATATCCGCATTTTTCAAATAGGAAATAAATTACTGGTCTATATACTTTGTGCATATCCATAAACTCTACAAAGTCTGCATTAAAGCCTTTTTTAAATCTATACAAACCTTCGTTATAGTGTGTTTCATCTGTTGCACATACCCCTCTAAAGTCATAACAGTCCATTCCCCTATTAATTGCTTCTTTGATCATTTCCCATTGTAAAAGGTATGTCGGCATTAAGTTCCTGTGTTCATTTAAACTTCCACCATATAAATACCATTCTTTATTACCATAGAAAATATTTAATACACATGCAATAGGCTTTCCTTCGTAATCTGCAAAAACTAATTTTATGTTTTCTTTATCAAAGCTATCATAGATTTTTTCAAAGTATTCCTTTTTTCTTATATAAAAACCATCTCTTTCTCCTGTTGTTTCAAGTATATCTTGAAATTCACCTAAATCCTCACGTGTTCCCTCTCTTAAAGTTACTCCTTTTTTAGTTGCTAAACGAATATTATATCTTGTTTTAGAGTGAAAACTTTGAAAAACTTCTTCCTCAGTTTTTCCTTTTAAATCTAGTCTAAATACATATCTTGGTTGTAATAAGGTTTCTACATCTTTTACTTTTTCTTCTACAATAAAGCCATTTTTCCTTGCCATTTTTTTAAATTTCTCATTACTTGCAAGTATATCTGGATCCATTTTTAGCATGAAAGCATTGTATTTTTTAGCAAGTTTATCTGCTTCTTCTATTAATTTCTTAAAAGATTCCTCATCATCTATATCACATACTGGTCCCCTTGGGGCATACATTAAATGTGAATTAATATATGGTAATTTACGTATTAGGAGGCTTAATGATGCCTTTATTTTGCCTTTTTCATCTCTTACAATAATTACTTCGTTTTTCCAATCGCTTTTAATTTTTGCCCATTCTAGCCCTTGTGCATAGTGTCCTTTTTCATTCTTTTCTAAAAATTCCTTGTATTCTTTTTCATCAATCATTTTTTGTCTCCTAACTTAAAAATAGTTTTTGCATTTTGATATGTTTGTTCTGCAACCTCTTCAATTGAAATTTGTTTTATTTCTGCTATTTTTTGTGCTACATATTTTACATTACTCGAGTTGTTTCTGGTTCCTCTAACAGGTTCTGGACTTAAATATGGAGAATCTGTTTCAATTAGTATTTTATCCATTGGAATTGTTTTTATAAAATCAGTTGCATTTTTTGAACTTTTGAAAGTTATAGGTCCTGCACAAGATATGTAAAATCCTAATTTTAAAGCTTCCTTTGCAAGCTCTATATTTAATGGGCAACAATGGAAAACGCCTTTATTTTTACAGGTTACTTTGTTCTTTAGAATATCTAATGTATCCATTACAGCTTCTCTTGTATGGATTACTATTGGTAACTCTAATTCATTTGCAAGTTCAATTTGTTTAATAAATACCTCTTGTTGTTTTTCTTTATTTTCCTTATTCCAATAATAATCTAACCCAATTTCTCCTATTGCAACAACTTTTTCGGCTTTGGACATTTGCATTAATTCTTCTATATAATCTTCTTCTAAATTATCTATATCATTTGGAGATACTCCAACTGTTGCATAAATAAACTCGTGTTCATTTGCAATTTCTATAGCCTTTTTAGAACTTTCTATGCTATAGCCTGCATTTATAATTGTAGTTACTCCTGAATTATATACCTCATTTAAAACTTTTTCTCTATCACTATCAAATTTTTCGTCGTTATAATGTGCATGTGAATCTAATAGTTCCATAATGTTCCTCTTTTCTAAAATATTAGAGACGGTTTTATCCGTCTCCTTTTGTTACTTAAAGAATTAGATATTTTCTGTTAGTTCAGTGTTTAAAAGTTCCTCTTGAAGTTGTTCCCTTTCTATTTGTTCTTCTTCATATCTCTTTGCGTTTTCCTCTGCTTTTTCCATTAACCTTGTTGTAGAAAGTGATTGTATTATGCTATATAAAAATTTGTTATTTTCAATATTAGTCATCATTTCGTTCATATCTTTTTCTGTAAGGTCATTTGCATTTATGCTATTTCTAACATTTTTGGGTTCGACTTTTGCATTATAATCAATGCTATACTTTGCAGTAATTGTAACTGAAGATGCTGCTTCATCAATATTTGCCTTTAATGTTACTGTTCCTTTATTCTCTCCTTCTTCTTTTATTGTTAGTGTAAACATAGTAACAGCCTTATTAGTAGCAATTGAATCTTCATTCATTGCAAATGTTATTTCTACTTTTTCATCTTCTTTTTCAGCAATTGTTACAACAATAGCTTCATCATCTGCAACATTTATCATTACAATTTCAGTTTTTACTATTTTTCCAGTAAGTCTCTTTGTATAAATTGAAATTTCTAGATAGTTATCATTTTCAGCATCTTCTTCATCAATTTCAATTTGTTCTAGTCCTTCAACAATATTTTTAACATCATTAACAGGACTTATTTTATATAATTCCACTGTTAATTTTGTTATTATTTGTTCAATTTCCTTAGCTGTAAACTTTACTGTTGTTTTTGTTAATTTGTCGCCATCAACTTCAACGTTTTCTTGTGTTAATTCTTTTGAATTTACTTCATCTAATAATATTTGTTTTAACTCTTTAACAAGCTTTTCACTTACTTCAATGTTTTCTGTGTTAAAAATTTCGTTTGGCTCTACGCCTTCCATTTCTTCACTTGGAACTTGAATATATTTACTATAAATGTTGTTAAGTAAAAAGTATATGTTATTATCTTGAATTAAGCCTTCAACACTTATTACAGGTTCATCAAAAGCTGATACAGAAATGCCTTGGTTTAATACTTTTTTATCCATATTAAACTCTGTTGTTAAATTAAGTTTTATCATTTGTAAATAAGTATTTGCCATCATCATATCTTGACTTGTAGAATTAAGTGAAGCTGATAATTCAATATCTAATTTACCTTCATTTTTTGCAGTTTTTTCAGTCATCTCAAAAGCTTTAGATATAGCCTTTTCGAATATTTTTTGTGGTTTGTTATTAAAGAATTTCAAATACACAAACCCTCCAGCAACTATTAGTGCTACTAAAACAAGTACAACAACTGTTATAATTAAACCAACTTTCTTTTTTGGTTTCTTTTCAAAATCTTTTTCTTCCATTTTATCACCTCATAAAAATTTTATACTTGTATAATACCATATTTATATTACTTAAGTCAATATGAGCTTAGGTATTTTACTTCTTTTTTGCATAATAAGTTATACCTTCAAAATCTACTCCATTTAAATAATATACCTCTAAACTTTGCTCATTTACTATATAAATATCTCCATTGCTTGCTGTTCCTCCACCATAGTTTAAGGTTATATTATATAATTTATTTAAATCTATTGCATAATAATTATCATTATCCCTTGAACTCGCTTGAGAGCCTATAGTAGACTTTGCATTAAAAGCAGTTCCAGTAATTGGAGCACTACCATTTTCATTATAATATGCAAGTACTTTATTTTTTAATAATTCAATATCTGCACACATGTAATTATAATTTCTAATATCCTTACCAGTATCCATCTTCCTTATAGCTGCACCTGTGAGTATTGCAATTATAATTATTGTTATTACAAGTATTATTAAAGTAACTCCCCTTTGACTTTTTAAAAATTTTTTCATTAGTTCCTCCTTTAAATTCTCATATACTACTATATTTATTTTCACACTTAATAGAAAAAAAGTCAAGCATTTTTTTGTTTTTCTAATATAATCTTAACATACTTCTGATTTTATTTACCACTCTCTTAAATATAGACTCTTTATACTCAACAATATTATTTGACTTTGATGAGTTGTCTTTGCTGGTTATCTCTAGTTGCTTACTTTTAAAGATATTATCCGGATTATATTTTTCGTAATTTTCTTTCTCTTTTTGACTCTTTAAATATGCATCTTCTTCAAATAGTTCTTTCTTTTTTTCTTCGTCACACCAATAATTTCTGTATATAAGTGATAACAGTAACTTAGTATTTTCCTTCACTAATTGCTTATTTATTGGAATATTAACATTTATATTGCTTATATAGGAATTGTCCATATTTTCTTTAATAAATCTAATTAGCTTATTGGGAAGTTTATCGATATATTTCTTTTCCATAAAATTTAGTATTGTATCTACTTCTTTTAAGGATTGTTTATATTCTAAAGTCATCTTCATTTTCCTCCCACTCTAACCTTTTTTGATTTTCTTGAATACCATTTCTTAAATTTTTCATTCCCATTTCTCGTTCATCAAAAGTAACATCTTTGTCCAATTGTTCAATGGCTTCCAATGAAAAATTCTTTTCCTTTTTATTTCTATATATAGTAGAATAATCTTTTATTTTTGATTTAGCCTCCTCCAATAATTGCGGTATGCTTTTTCCCCCACCACTTTTTCTTTTTGCAACAATTGGTTTTGTTACTATAAAATACAGATTTTCAAAATAAGCTGATAAGGTTTTAAACTCTTCTTCTCCCAAATATTTTATATGTTCATTTGTACCATTTAATTGAGAATTTCTAAAAATGTTTACTAATTCTTGGTTTTCAAATAATAAATCAATTCCTTCATTTAATTTATGAAAATAAGTCTCTGTACTAAATTGTCTGCCTAGTATTATTGACATGATTTTTTCCTCGTCATAACAATTTATTGCCTCTTCTAAACCTGTGTGTGCTTCTTCTTTCGAAACATATTTTCCTGTTTCTTTATCTCTGTTTATAACTGTAGTAGCAATACCATCTCTTTTTTGTATTTGTCCGTTAACTATTGAATACTCTTTATTATATGCCTTTATTAAATGCCCCATTTCGTGTACTAGTGTAGACATTGTTCTTTCATCTTGTAAATTAGTACTTCCTTTTCCTGTAAGATATATTAATCTTTTTGAAGAAATCTCCTCATCTGTTATAATTGGCATACTATCATAAAAAGCAGATGCAATTGTTGGTATTCTTTCTATCTCTTTATCAGGAAAGAACTCTGAAAGATATTCTTCTGAAGATTCATTTTCCTGTTGCATATGAATTTCACAACTTGATATTGCGTCTAAAATTAATTGCTTATTCTCTTCTCCAAAATGTTGTATAAATGCAGGAATTATTTTTCCTAACGTTTCTGTTAATTCACTACTATATCCATTTTTTTCTTGTAATTTTTTTAAATATTCGTTCATTTTTTATCTCCTCTGTAGTTTTCTTAGTCTTTTCACATACTTCAATAGTCTGTAGCTCTAACTAACATTATATTATCATAAATCATCATACAAATTTACCTTAAACTTTTATGATTTTCGCTTATAAAACTTCCAATCATATTATTGCATAAAAGAAAAAATTTTTCAACATTTTTAAACTTTTATAGAAACATTATTTTCTTGATAATCTATTTATGAAAAAAGCAATTATATTCATCTTTTTTGACTCTTTTTTTTCTTTTGTTAAATTTAGTACACACTATTTACTTCTTCACTATCAACTATTATTATAAAATTCTCATTTTTTTAGTATCTCTCTAACATATTATTAATTCTTTTTTTTAATAAATACCTCTTATTCTCCTTCAATACAATTACCCAAAGATATGCTATTATGAGGAACAAACCAATATTTTTATATACTAGAATTAAAATGCTAGAAAGCGCCGTCATAACAATCACCAAGGCATTTGATGTCTTATATACAACTTCATCTGCAATTTTCTTTCCATTTTTCAAACAAATAATTGCATGTAAAATTCTACCTCCATCTAATGGATATATTGGTACTAGGTTTAAAATAGCAAGTAATACATTTGTATTTACTATAATACTACTTGCTTTTATATGTATAAAACTAAATAATATTGCAATTAGTATATTAATGAATGGCCCAGCACTTGCAATGATGATCTTATTTTTCTCCAAATTTTCAAAGCTTTCAAATACAATGCTTATTCCAAAAGCTTGAACCTCAAGAGCTTTAGGTTTTAGTTTTAAGCTTAGGCCAGCACACATATGTGCCAGCTCATGAATCAAAGCAAATAGCATAAGCCATGCATAGACTTCAATTTGTTTAGTTAGAATTAAGACTAGTGCTATTGCAAAAATCTGTATATTGATTTTAATTTTCAATTACTCATCTCCTAAAATTGTAGAACTAAATCTGGGTCTATATACTCATTATTTCTTCTTATTTCAAAATGCAAATGTGGTCCAGTCACATTGCCTGTTGCGCCAACTTCAGCTATTTGTTGTCCCTGAACTATATGTTCTCCCTCTTTTACATATATCTTACTACAATGTGCGTACAGTGTAGTAACTTCCCCGTTTGTGATTTTTATATGATTTCCATAGTCCCCTTCACTTGAAACAAGAGTAACATCTCCCTCCATTGATGCAACAATAACCTTGCCCATATCTTCTGCAATATCTATTCCTGTATGATTTTTAGGAACAGTTGGAACGGTTGGCTCTCTATGCCCAAATCTTGATGTTATTTCTCCTTCTAACGGTTTTATAAGTGAGTAATTTGTTTTAACAAAAAGAGCATTTACTTCCATTGGTGTTAATGTGCTTATATCAACTTGAGTAGTCGTTTCTTCTACTGCTTCAGTTGTTTCTTCTGGCTGAGCAGTATTTTCTTGTTCTGCTGGTAAAGTTTCTGTAGTTTGCTCTGGGCTATCTGTTGCAGATAAAGTTTCTTCAACAAACTCATTTTCTTTGTTTTCTGTTTTTTTCGCCTCTTTATTTATAAAACTATTAATGTTTTTAGAAAGTTCTTGAATATTAATATCATATTCTAGTATATCTGAAATCTTATACATTACTTCTGGAGACACAATATTTGGAAGATTTTTCATAGCAAAGAAAGCTCCATATAAGCTCAAGCATACCATAAATTGAATTATCAACTTTTTTGTGATTTTTTGTTCTTGGTTTTCTTCAACATTTACTGTAGCACTGCTTCTTGCTTGTGTTTGCATTCTCCTTCTTGCATATATTTCTTCTGCTCTTCTTATTCTTTCATCTTGGCTTAAGACTCTTTCCATAAAAAAACACCTCATAATCTTAGAATACATTTGTAAAATATATTCTAAAAATACAAGGTTTAGAACTCTTACGCAATTATGCTAATTATCGCATTTACTAATACCACAAAACTTAATATAATGGTAATTAATTTTAGTCTTTTATATTTTAATTCTATTTGCTTTGTTTTATGGTTTCTTTCTTCTCTTGGTTTTTCTATTCTTGAAATGTAATTGCTAATTACCATTTCCGCTTCTCTTACAATATAATCATCCTCTTTTCGCTGTTCTTCTTGAATATGGTTATTTTTATCAACTCTTTCTAATGATTTAATTTTAGTGTTGCTCTTCAAAATTACAAATGCCTCATCTATAATATTTGATGGCAAATTTTTAAGAACAACAATGTTCTTCATTTGCTCTTGCTCCATATTCCCTACCTCCTAAAATTTCTCTTAAATAATTTTTTCCATAATTGTTTTTTTTATACATTTTTATTTAGGCGGAGCTATTATTATTTTTATATCATCTCTTTTGTTATACTTTTTTATAATGCTCTCTGAGAAGCCTGCAACTTCACTTGTCATTACTATTGTTTTGTAGTTGTTTTGAACTAAGCTTTTTATTGTTTCATCAGTTCTTTCTAAGTCTTCAATCACTCTTGCTTCAGCTCCGAAGCTTTCAAATATCTTAAAACTTTTTTTATCATTATAACTTTTTAGGAAAACCGTTTTCATACAAAAATCACCATTAATAGTTTTATCTATTAATGGTGATTTATTCTATATTGAAACAAGTTTTGCAACAATAACTGTCATATCATCTTTTGCAATTCCAAAACCATTGTCTATTGCCTCTTGCAAAATTATATCTGATATTTTTTGAACATCATCAGTTTTTAAATTTTCTAGCAGTTCTTTTAGCCATAATTCCTTGTTTTTGCATTCTGTGTTTGATTCTATTATTCCATCACTACACATTATAATTATGTCATTTTCTTTAAGGTCTTTATCATACACAACTAGGTCTATTTTATCTAGCACACCTGCTGGGAATGATACTGCTTTTACAACTTCAACATTACTTCCAGATTTAACAAAAGTTGGGCAAGCTCCGTTTTTTACAAATTCGATATTTCCAGTGCTTAAATCTAATATTGAAATATCAATTGTTGCATAAGTTTCATCATTTGAATTAAGTGTTACTGCTGAATTTATTAGCCCTATTGAAACATCATTATCAAAGCCTGTTGTAAGTAGTCTTTTAAGCATTTGGATAACTGTTAAGCTGCTTTTCTTTGCCTTTTCACCAGAACCCATTCCATCACTTATTGCTAACATGTATTTGCCATCATGTAGTTTTGTTCTAATGTTACTATCTCCAGATACTTCACTTTTATTTTTAGTAGCTTCTGCTTCGCCGATTATTAGTTTAAATTTTGGTTTCGAAGGCTCTAATTTTTCCTCTGTTTTAATATCATCTGCAAGTGAAGAAATAACTTTTGAAACCCCTCCTAGTTGATTAGCAAGCACCTTTTTGTTGCTTGCTTCTTTATGTTTCCAAATAGTATTTAGCTTGTTTATTCTGTATGTACTATTTATTATTTTTCTAATTTCCTCTAAGTCATTTTCTGCACTATCTTTTGCAAGTTTATATCTATTTGCCTTTTCTAATATTTCTATTAGTTCGTCTATTGTAATTTCTTCTTTCTCTTCAAGAATTTTAAAACAGTTATCTAATATCTCATCATCATTTAGCAATATGTCATCATATAAAAGGTTGTCCTCTATATCTTCTAAGCTATTTAAAACTTCTTCTTTAAAAGTTTTCTTGCTTTCATCATCTATCTGTTCATCTAAAGTGTTTTGAGCTGAACTATCATAACTTCTTGCCATTTGAAGTATTGTTTCAGAAACACTATTTAGTTTATTTGCTGTTTGTTTCTTTTCTTCTATTACTCCTGCTGTTGTTGGCAAGCATTTTGTGTTATTAATAATTTCTGTTATATCTATACCAACTTCTTTTGGAATAGCAAGTAAACCAAGTGATGCAATTAATATTTCTCTAATTGTAATTATTGGTACAGTGTTTCCATTTACAACATATGTAAGTATTGCATTTCCTGCACAAAAACCAATAATTACACCGTGGCTTTCCAAGTTTGTTTAATACTCCTGCTATCATACCAGATATTGCGTAAGATGCAACAAGAACTGGGCTTGTAGAGTTTATTATACCAAGTACCATTCCTATTGTAATTCCAGCTGTTCCACCAACTAACATGCCATTTTTCCAACCTAAGAATAGAACTAACATTATGCTAAAAATGTTCGTTATTGAAAAACCAAATACATGTAATTTGCTAAAAGCACATAAAGCAATTGAAATAAGCAAACTTGCTCCCATTACTTCTTCTATTGCAAATGCTTTTTTTATTCCATATTGATCTATAACAATTATAGAGTTTGCAAATATTTTATAAAAGATATATGTAATTATGCCTAATGCAATGCTTGAAATTAAATCATAAACTAAAAACATTGTAAAAAACATTTTACTTGCTTGAACTGCAAATGCTGAAACAGCAACAAAAATTCCTAATTTTTGTTTTTCATTTTTATCTATATTTTGAAGTCTTGGTCTAAAAATTAAAATCAAAGCTACAAAAAGTAATGATGTAACTAAGAATGTTAATATACCATTTATTCCACCACCAATAAGTGAACCCAGAGCTACTGCAACATATAAAATTCCAACTGGAATTTTGTTGCTACATGCTGCTGCAAATATAGCTAGTCCAAATGGAGAAATATCATTAAAATTCACCATTGATACTAGAAAAGCTATTGCATATAAAACTATATCATTTATTTTAAATAGCTCTTTAAAGTTTATTTTTCTTGGTTTAATTTCTTCTTGCTCAACTTGATTTTGATTTATAACATTTTGAAACATTGCTTTTCTTCCTTTCGTTTTACTTTATTTAATACATTATACTACTTATTTGTTAATTTTTTTGTCATATTTGGTATGCTAGTCCAAAAAGTTTTTTACAAAGCTCGAGCTATTTTAACAAGAAAAGACAGGAGGGCAAGATAAATACCAACGTCCCCTTGTCTTTTTCCTTTGTTAAAAATTATTTTCTGCAAAATATTCATTAATTCTAATTATTAATTCTGTTTTTGCTTCTTCTAATGTCATACCTTCAACTTGTGCTCCGGCAAGTGTTATATGTCCTCCACCGCCTAGTTTTTCTAATATAACTTGAACATTTATATCTCCTATTGAACGACCACTTATACAAACTTTATCTCCCATTCTTCCAAGTACGAATGATGCTGAAATATTGCTTATTGTAAGTAGTTCGTCTGCTGCTTTTGCACAAATTAGGTTTGCATTTTTATCTTTTTCTTCATATACAGAAATTCCTATTGAGTCGTTTATTATTTCTGCATTTTTAACTATTTCTGCAATTACTGTATAACTTTCTAAGTCGCTTTGGAACCATTTTTTTACTTTTATAATATCAATTCCATATTTTCTTAAATACGCTGCTGCTTCAAAAGTTCTTACACCTGTTTTAAAAGTAAAGTTTTTGGTATCCATCATTATTCCTGCATATAAGCTTTCTGCTTCAATTTGTTCTAGAGTAACTTCTTGTGTTGCGTATTCTACTATTTCTGTAACTAACTCTGATGCTGATGATGCATATGCTTCGTGGAATGTTAAAATTGCATTTTCTATAAAGTCTTCTGACTTTCTATGGTGGTCAATTATTACTATTTTTTCTGTTTTTTCTAGTAACTCTGGAACTTCAACATAGCTTCTTTTATGTGTATCTACTATTACAAGTAAGGTGTTTGGTGTTATTTTGTTCATTGCTTCTGTCTTATCTAATATTACGTCTTTATATCCTTCTTGTTTTAGTGTTACAATAAAGTTTGCAAGAGTTAAGCCATAAGTATTGTTTACTATATATGCTTCTTTTTCAAAAGTTTTAGCTAGTCTATATATACCTAAGCTTGAGCCTATTGAATCGATGTCTCCATTCATATGTCCCATTACCATTACATTATCAGATTTTTTTATTAATTCTTCTAATGCATGTGATATAACTCTGGCTTTAACTTTTGTTCTTTTTTCAACCTCTTGAGCCTTTCCACCAAAAAATACATATTTACCATCTTGTCTAATTACTGCTTGGTCCCCGCCTCTTCCTAAAGCTATATCCATTGCAACTGAAGCAGACTCGTATTTTTCATAATTTGTTTTACCTTCATTTGAAATTGCAATACTTAGTGTAATTGGCATTCCTTCTTCAGTTTCAATTTCTTTTATTTCATCTAGTATTGTAAATTTGTTGTTTTCCATTTCTTGAAGATATTGTTGTTCAAAAACATATACATAAGTATCTCTTTCTTTTTTTATCATTACTCCACCACTTGCACTTGCCCATTCATATAGCTTTTTCTCAATTGCAGCAATTGTTTGTGGTTTATTTTCTTCTGATATTCTTTGTATAATTTCCTCATAATTATCAAGCATTACTATTCCCATACAAGTTTTAGCATTGTTGTATTTATTCATAAGTTCAACTTCATCTGTTATATCTATAAAGTAAAGAGTAACCATATATTTAGTTTCTTTTTTTCTATCTTTCTTCTTTGACTTTATATAATCTCCAATTACATGGTATATTTTATTATTTATAGTAAGTTTTTTATCAACTTTGAAATTATTATTCTCAATTTCTTTCTTGATTTCTTTTGATAAATCATCAATATACGCATTAATGCCAACATTTGCAAATTCCTTATTAAATGTTGAACTTCTCCAAATAACGTTTCCTGTTGTTTCTAATATTATTAAAGGGAATGGAGAATTAATTAAGGTATTCTTAGCAGCTGAATCTACTGAATATGTAATATCATTAATGTAGCTAGAAAGTTCACCTTTTCTTTTGTTATATACCCATATAGTGTATAAAATTATACCAGTATACAAAACAATTGATGGTATAATAAACGCTATATTGCTTATACAAAGCATTATAAGTAGAATTGCAATGATTATTAAGTAGATTTTAGTTTTAGATTCCACTTTTTCTAATGCCTTAATATTATAATTCGACATAAAAATATCTCTCCTTTTTTATCACTTATATATTTTACTGCAAAAAGAGAGATTTGTCAAATAAAATACGCCGTTTAAATTTTTCACTTTTTTTACCTTTTTCTATTGAATTTATTTCAATTTTGATATATATTAAAGGTTGATGAATATTATTATTACTAAGGAGGATTTTTAATGCAAGAAAAAACTAAGGAGACGGCTGAAAAAATCACAAAAAGGGCAACTTCAAAAAAGGCTGAAACTAGCAGTAAAAAAGCAACTACAGAGAATGTTTTAAGTAAAAAAGCTGCAAGTAAGACAAGTACTAAAAAAGCTACAACAAAAACTACATCTGCAAAAACTAGTACAAGAAAAACTACAAGTAAAGCGACTGCTACAAAATCTAGTGCAAAGAAAACAACTACAAAAAAGACTGCTACCGCAAGAAAAACTGCTGTTAAAAAAACTACTACAAAACGTACAACTTCTAAAGTAGCTAAAAAGCCTGAATTAGTTGAATATTATGATTTGCCATATAGATATAACGAAACTGTAGTTAGAATTTTGGCTCAAACACCTACTACTCTTTTTGTTTATTGGGATATCTCTGATAAAGATAGAGAAAAATACGTTGAAACCTATGGAGAAAACTTCTTTGCAAATACTATTCCAGTTTTAATTGTTCATAACAAAACTATGAATTATTCTTTTGAAATTGAAATAAACGATTTTGCAAATAGTTGGTATTTTACAGTATCTGATAGCAAATGTGATTATGAGATAGAACTTGGTAGACGAGCTAAACCAATGCAAATACAGCTTCCTAATAATTATTTATATATTACATCTTCTAACACCATTGAAGCACCAAATGATCATATCTTATTTGAGAAAAAACAAGAAAATGTATTCTTTAGAAATGTAAAAACAAATGAAAGAATTTCTAGAAATGTTGCATCTTTTGAATTTATGAGATATGTTGGTAGAATATATAATATTTATGATTTATACAAAAAAATATATAAAAATGAAAAACTAGAAAATTTAGAGAAAAACCCTAGTTCAAGTTTCTAACAAAGGAGCAAATTATGGATAATACTAAGGGCTATGTAAGTTTTATATTACATGCACATTTACCTTTTATACATCACCCTGAAAGTGAAGATTATTTAGAAGAAGAATGGTTATATGAAGCAATTTCTGAAACATATATACCATTACTTCTAAACTTTAAAAAATTGGAGGAGGAAAAAGTTGATTTTAGAATTACTATGTCACTTACTCCCCCTTTATTAAACATGTTTGATAACAAGTTACTACAAAAACGATATATTAAATATGTAAAAAAACACATTGAACTAGCAGCAAAGGAAGTAAAAAGAACAGCTTATGATAAACGTTTAAATGAACTATCTAAATATTATTTTGATAGATATTCTAATGATTTACACGTTTTCAAAGACATATATAATTGCGATTTAATTAGTGCATTTAAGCATTTTCAAGACATTGGTGTTTTAGAAATAATTACATGTGGTGCAACACATGGTTACTTCCCTATTCTATATGTTAATGAAAAAACTGTTAAAGCACAAATAGCTGTTGGTGTTGAAACTTATAAAAAATATTTTGGAAAACCACCTAGAGGAATTTGGCTTCCTGAATGTGGTTATGTTCCTGAGGCGGACAAGTATTTAAAAGAATTTGGTATAGATTATATTATTACAGAATCTCATGGAATACTTTATGCTGACCCAACACCTGTTTTTGGCACATTTGCACCAATTGTATCTCCTAATGGAGTAGTTGCATTTGGTCGTGATATAGAAAGCTCAAGACAAGTATGGAGTTCTGTTTGTGGCTACCCAGGCGACTTTAATTATAGAGAATTTTATCGTGACCTTGGTTATGATGCTGATTATGATTACATTAAACCATACATCGCCAAAAATGGAGTTCGTGTAAATACTGGAATAAAATACTATAGAATTACATCTAAAGGAGAATTTAAAGATTATTACAATTTACAATGGGCAAAAGATTCTGCTGAAAAACAAGCAGGACATTTCTTTGATTCTAGAGTTAAGCAAATTAATGAATTATCTAGCATCATGTCACCTGCAAAGCCTATTGTTGTTTGCCCTTATGATGCTGAACTTTATGGTCACTGGTGGTACGAAGGTCCTTATTGGTTATATATTCTATTTAAGAAAATTTACTATGATAAAGGAAACTTTAAATTAATTACTCCTAGTGAATATATAGATAAATACCCAGAAATGCAAGAATGTTCACCTTGTATCTCAAGTTGGGGAGCCAATGGATATAGTGAAGTATGGCTTAATGGTTTAAATGACTATGTACATAGACATTTACATGTTGCAGGAGACAGAATGGTTGAACTTGCTAATTTATATCCAAATGAAAAAAATACTCTTCGCAGAAAAGCACTAAATCAATGTGCTCGTGAATTACTACTTGCGCAAAGCAGTGACTGGTTATTTATAATAACACATGGAACAATGGTAGATTATGCAAAGAAACGTATAAAAATGCATATTGGAAGATTTACTAAACTATATGAACAAATTAAAAGCGATAAAATAGATAGTGAATTTTTAAAAGCTATACAAAAGCAAGACTGCATCTTCCCAGAGGTTGACTACATGATTTATAAATAGTAACACTTTTCCTTCCATTTCATAATATATGTATAACTAAGCAATTTTTAGTAGATACTATTATTATGTTTGGAGGGACTTTTTTGTGCTAAAAACCATTTGTGTTAAAACTAATAACAAAGAAATATCTGAATATCTACTAAAAGAGCTTGAATACTTTGAACTACAAAGCATTCACGTTTCAAGTTATAAATTCAAAGTGTATACAAATATTATAATTCACTACAAAGGCAAGAATGTTGAATTGTTTTTAAATAAAATATCTACTCTCCTTGCCTATCTTGTTATAGATTTTTATGAGCCTTCTATTATACAAAACTTAATAAACACAAATTACTTTTATTTTTCTATAGAGGAAAAGAAAGATATTTTTAATTTGTGTTTAACAAATATAGATTTTAAAACTTCCCTTTCCATTATAAATATTATCTCCGAAGCATTTTATGAGTATTTTTCATATAATAAATATGTTATTTTAGATGGGTTTGTAAATTTCAAACTCAAAAAATATATAAAAGAGCTAGACACTGTTGTTGATATGTGTGTTAATAAATTTATTATAGATAGAGAATATAACGAATTTGTATCGCTTTTAAAAGCATACATTCAGACAACGCCATCAAACATAGATGCTGTGCATCTAATATATAAAAATCAAAATTCAATCTTGCTTAATAATTCAAAAAATGTAATTCAGTATAATGATAAACTAATAAACAGCAAATACCTATCAGATATAAGTTTTTCCTCAAACGATTATGCTTTAAATTCATTACTTACACTACTTCCAAAAAAGTTATACATTCATTTAATTGATGTTGAAGATGACTTTATTTCAACTCTTAAAAAAATCTTTGATGACAGAGTTTATATCTGTACTGAATGTGATTTATGTGCATTATATAAAATGCAAACTTCAAAGTATAATTGAAATCGATTAAAAAATTAATAACACAAGTAGCCAAACGCAGGAGTTTTGTATTTAGAGAAAATCGAAGACCCCCGAAATACTTCTTTAGGCGTCTCCAGCGTGGGTTCGATTTTAAATAAATACAAAAGCTCAAGGCGAGATTTGGCGGACTTTTTTTATTTATTGACTTTTTTCCTCTTTTTGTGTTATAAATAATACTAGAAAAGAGGTTCTTATGAGTGCTTTTGTTTTAAAAATAATTGCATGTATTACAATGTTCATAGATCATTTGGGCTATGCTGTTTTCCATGGAGAAGCTTCATGGTTTAATTATATTGGAAGACTTGCTTTCCCTATTTTTGCCTTTCAAATTTCAGAAGGGTATATACATACAAAAAACCTAAAAAAATATTTTTATAGATTAGTAATTTTTGCTTTAATATCTCAAATTCCTTTCATGCTATTTCATTCAATTATAAATGGCAGTGATTGGGGTTTAAATGTAATATTTACGTTAGTTTTTGGACTTTTAGCAATAACAATATATGATAAATACAATAAATTTGTAGGAGTTGCAAGTACAATATTTCTAGGTGTTATAGCTAATTCATTGCATTGTGATTACGGTATTTATGGTGTTTTAATTACATTTTTATTTTATGTATTCAGTCACAATAAATGGCTTCTTGCAGTCAGTTTTTCAATTGCAACACTTATTAAATATGGTTATAATATTTCGCTTTACCTAAATTATGGACCTGATGTTTTGCAATATGTTGCATCTTTTTATTTGCCTTATATTATTGGAACATTATGTGCTGTTATACCAATTCTTTTATATAATAAAAAGAAAGGGCCAGATATTAAATATTTATTATACCTATTCTACCCTTTACATATGCTTTTAATTTATGGAATTAGCTTTATAATTTAGTTTTGAATTGCAAAGTTAATTCCTCTTGCAACTACATCTTTCATATTTTCTATTAAATCGTCTATTTCTTTTGGAGTTACAATTAAGTTATAATCTTTTGGAATTAAAGCTTCTCTTATTAATTCATATTTGTTTGTGTTTCTTAATTCATTTAAATAATCATTTGATTTTGCATCTTGCTGAAGTTTATCTATAAATAGGTCTATGCTATCTGCTGCAATGGTTGCAGCTTCTACAACCATTGGTACTCCTATTGCTATTACTGGAATTCCTAAAGTTTTTTGACTTATTTCATTTCGTGCATTTCCAACACCTGCTCCTGGTACTATACCTGTATCCGCAAGCTGAACTGTACTACTTATTCTTTCTATACTTTTTGATGATAAACTATCTATTACTATTATAAGTTTTGGCTTTATATTCTCAACTATTCCTTTAATTATTTCCATTGTTTCAATTCCTGTTGTACCTAGAACACCTGGTGCTATTGCTGTTACAGGTCTTGTTTCTTTATCTATATACTCTGGTGCATATTTTAAAATATGTCTTGTAACATCAATATCTTTTACAACTTTTGGTCCGAAGGGAATCTGGTGTAACATAGGCATTTCCAAGCCCTACAACTAAAATATCTCCTAAGTTTTCTACATGCTTATTAATTAGCTCCTTTAATTCTTTTGTTACAGTTTCTGATGCAGTTTGAATTTCGTTATTATCTGCAATTTTTAGTTTTTTTATATCAACTGTTATATAGCTCCCCACTGGCTTGCCTAAAGCTTCTGCACCTTTTTCATCAATTATTTTTACTCTTGAAATTTTAACATTTTCATTAACTTCTTCCTCTTCTGTTTCTATTCCTTCTATATTGTTTTCAATGTTATTTGCCTTTCTATAAATGTCGTTTCTCTCAACTGCTAAATCTGTATTAAAATTTATCATACTTACCTCTCTTTCTTTTTAATATTTTTTGCTTTAATCTTGTTTTTATGCAAAAAAGAATAGAAACTTAAATTTCTATTCTTTCTCTAAATTTTTTTTGAATACTTTGTTTTAATACTTTGTTTTCTGGTTTTTCTAAATTTTCGTCATCTTCTGAAATCTTTATTGCTAGACTTTGCACATTTTTTAGCATTTCTATATCTTGGAATAAATTTGCTATTTTAAATTCTGGTAAACCGGTGTTGCTTTGTTCCAAAGAATTCTCCCGAACCTCTTAGCTCTAAGTCTTTTTCTGATATTTTGAAACCGTCATTTGTTTCTACCATTATTTTCATTCTTTCTCTGGTGTTTTCTCCGATTTCCTTTATATTTTAAAATACAATAAGACTTATATTTTCCACGTCCTACTCTTCCTCTTAATTGATGAAGTGTTGCAAGCCCAAAACGCTCTGCGTTTTCAATTACCATTATGCTTGCATTTGGAACATCAACTCCAACTTCTATTACTGTTGTAGAAATTAATATATCTATTTTTCCATTCTTGAATTCTTCCATTATTGCTTCTTTATCTTTTTTGTTTAGTTTTCCATGTATGTATTCTACTCTATAGTCTTTAAAGATTTCGTTTTTGTACTTTTCTGCTATTTCTAAAACAGATTTCGCATTAATTTCGTCAGATTCTTCTACTAAAGGACATACAACATATGCTTGTCTTCCTTCATCTATTTGCCCTTTTATGAAGTTGTTTACTCTTTCTTCTTTTGATGCTGTTACTGCAAATGTATCTATTTTTTGCCTGTTTGGTGGTAGTTCATCAATTATTGAAATATCAAGATCGCCATACAATATTAGTGCAAGTGTTCTTGGTATTGGTGTTGCAGACATAACAAGTACATCTGGATTTTCTCCTTTTAAATTTATTATACTTCTTTGCCTTACACCAAATCTGTGCTGTTCATCTGTTATAACTAACCCTAATTTATTAAACTCAACATTTTCTTGTAAAAGTGCGTGTGTACCAATTATTATATCTATTTTTCCCTGCTTTAATTCTTCTAATATTTTTTCCTTTTGTTTTTTTGCCATTCCACTAATTAAAAGTTCACACCTTATATCAAATTTGTCCATTGTTTTTTTGAAGTTTTGATAATGCTGTGTTGCAAGTATTGCCGTTGGTACCATTACTGCAGCTTGATAATTAGACCTTACTGCTTTAAATGCTGCACACATTGCTACTGCTGTTTTTCCGCTTCCAACATCTCCTTGTAGCAATCTATTCATTGTTTTTTTACTTTCCATATCTTTATCTATTTCTTCTAAAACTCTGCTTTGTGCATTTGTTAATTTAAAAGGTAGACTATCTATTATTTCAGACATTTTGGCATCTGTACTAAAACTAATACCCTTTTTATCTTTATCATAATTTGTTTTAAATGTTAAAAGAGCTAGTTGCATTATTAGTAATTCCTCAAATACTAACCTTGTACGTGCCTTGTTATAATCTTCAAAACTATTTGGGAAATGAATTTGCTTTGTTGCTTCATTTATCCCCATTAATTTGTATTCTTTTATTAAATATTCTGGTATTGTTTCTGGCAATACATTGGCTTCTTCTAAAGCATTTTCTATTATTTTTCTTAAGATATTTTGGCTTAAATTATATGTACTTGGATATATTGGGATAATTCTTCCAGTATTTTTGTTAGAGTCTTGTTCATCAATTATTGGTGTCATCATTTCTATTTGATTTAGTTTTCTTTTGACTTTTCCAAAAAATTTATAGGTATCTCCAACTATAAATCTCTTTCTTAGAAATGGAACATTAAACCATGTGAGTGTACATGTGGCGGTTTCATCTCTTACAACTAGTTTGTATATAGTCATGTTTCTTCGTATTCTAATTTCAGTCATTTTAGATACACATTTTGCTTCTATAAGAGCGTCTTCCCCGTCTACAAGCTCTGCTATGTCCTTTTTTATTCCCCTATTTTCATATCCTCTTGGGTAATAGGAAATAACATCTTCTAAGGTATAAATACCTAAAGAATTTAGCTGTTTTATTCTGTTTGGTCCAACGCCTTTTATGTATTTTGCATCTTTTAATAAATCTACCATGTGCTCTCCTTTAACTTATATTCAAGTCCTGTGTTTCTCTTTTTTGTTTCTGTATTTTGTATCATATATTCTATTGTTTTTCTTGTTCCTAATACAATTAAAAGCTTTTTTGCTCTTGTAATTCCTGTATATAGTAAATTTCTTGTAAGTAGCATTGGTGCTGCTTGTGGTAAGCATAGTATAACAACATTAAACTCACTTCCTTGTGATTTATGAATTGTTATTGAATAGCTGTGTTCTAATTGTTCAAGTTCTGAATATTCATACCATGCTGTTTTATCATCATCAAACTTTACTTCTACTTGTTTTGTAATATCATCAATTTTTGTAACTGTTCCAAGTTCACCGTTAAAAATTCCTGTTCCATCTTCTTTATGGTTTCTTTCCCAGTATATATCATAGTTGTTCTTTATTTGCATAACTTTGTCTCCAACAAAAAACGTTCTATCCCCATGTTTCTTTTGTGGAATTTGGCTAATGTCTTTTGCAGAATTAATTGATGGGTTTAATGCATTTTGTAATTCTATATTTAATTCTTTTGTTCCAAGCTTTCCTTTTTTTGTTGGTGTTAATACTTGTATATCTTTAAAGAAATCATAATTACCATATTTTTTTAATCTTCCAGAACACAAAGATACCACATCTTCTATCATTTTATTTGTTGATGTTTCATTTATAAAGAAGAAGTCTTGTAGTTTGTTTTCTATCTCATCTTTTGGTACATTTAGGAAGTCTTCTCCATTATTTACTTTGTGCGCATTTGTTATTATTTGGCTTTGTGCAGCTTGTCTAAATATTTCATTTAACTCAATTGTTTCAATTACACCTGAATTAATTATATCTTTTAAAACATTTCCTGGCCCTACTGATGGCAACTGATTTATATCGCCAACTAACACTAGTTTTGTTCCTATATATAGTCCTTTTAGTATGTAATTCATTAAAAAAACATCTACCATAGATGCTTCATCTATTATTAGTACATCACAGTCTATTGGTTCTATTTGGTAATCTATTCTTTCCATTCCAAGTGTTTCCTCTGTTTTGGTTAAGCACAATAGCCTATGAATAGTTGCAGCTTCTTCTCCTGTTGCTTCACTCATTCTTTTAGCTGCTCTGCCTGTTGGAGCACAAAGTACAACTTTTTTTCCCTCATTTTTGAATAGCTCAATTACAAATTTAATAATTGTTGTTTTTCCTGTACCTGGCCCACCTGTAATTACGCATACATTATTTGTGTTTACAGTTTTTATTGCTTCTCTTTGTTTATCTGATAATACTATATCTATTGAATTTTCTTCTTGAGCAAATTTTTTATCGAAGTCTTTAATTCTCTTTATGTTTTTGGCTTGTTTTAGTGTTATTAGCTTGTTTGCAATGTTTTTTTCGCATACATAAAAAGTGTTTAAATATACCCATTCTATGCCTTCTGTATCTTCTATTTCTATTTTTGCTTGTGCTTTTAAATTAATCATACATGTTTCAATGTATTTATCATCTACATTTAGCAGGTTTTGTACAAATGTAATTAAATTTTGTTTTTCTACACATGTATTTCCATTATTGCTAGCTAGTGCTAAACTGTATTTTATTGCACTTTCCACTCTTTTTGCATCATTATTTGCTAAACCTAAATCTAATGCCATTTTATCTATTTTTTTGAAGTCTACACCATATGTTATATCTAATAGCATATATGGATTTGCTTCAATTTCTGCTATTGCATCTTTTCCAAATGTCTCATATACTTTTTTGCTGTTACTTGCAGATATTCCAAATTTTTCTAAGAAACCTACTATCTCCCATAGGTCCCATTTTTCGGCGAATTCTTCTGAGATTTTTACTGCTTTTGCTGAATTTATACCTTTAATTTTTTCTAGTTTTTCTGGTTCAAAACGTAACACGTGCAAGGTTTCTTCACCAAATTTTTCTATAATCTTTTTCGCTGTTGCTGGACCTACTCCTGTAATTATTCCACCTGCTAAGTATCTTTCTAAGGCTTCTAATGTTTCTGGCATTATTTTTTCAAATGTTTCTATTTTGAATTGCCTTCCATAATCTGGGTGTGTTACAAATTTTCCCACAAGCCTTAAGCTATCTCCATCATTTATAAAAGGTAAATAACCAGTTATAACTGTGGTTTCTTCTTCTGTTTTAAACTCTGCTACCATGTAACCATTTATTTCGTTTGTATATATAATTTCTGTTATTTGACCTTTTATCTCCAAAATAATTCCCCTTTTTGATATTATGTATTGACTTTTTGATAAAAGTATAATATAATATTAACAAAAGTAAGGAGCCACAAAATGTGGTCGCCGAATGTATAATTTTATAATTGCATCTCTAAACGGCTATATAGAGATGTGATTTTTATATGTACTTATAACTGCTGTTATAAGCAATATTAGAGAAATGAGTATTGTAAATAGATTTGTGAAAAGTGATATAATCAACATTTTCAAAAGTATAGCTTCTATCATTTCACACCACCTCACTTTCTATGTAGAGTTTGGTGGCAACCACATTTCTAACTTCCTTACTACGTTTTGTATTATATATTCTTTTTTGTTTTTTGTCAATATGTTTATCGAAATTTTGTTTTTATATTTCTATAAATTCGTGTGCACTCGCTCTAATTAATCTGTTCATTATTGCAAGGCCTAAGCCATCTTTTTCTACTCCTTCAACTATTATAAGTTCTCCGTTTAATGTGTCTGCTTGTCTTAAGGCTGAAAAAATGTTGTGACTTATTTCTTCTAAAGTGTTTCCTAAGTCTAATAATTTTTTTGAATTATACTTTTCTAAATTCTTTGTTTTACCTAGTATAACTGCATCTTTGCCTTGTGCAAGTTCATTTATTTTTTCTACCATTTTATCATTATCTTTGCTATATACTAATATACATTTTGTTTTTGGTGCATAATGTTTGTATTTTATACCTGGAGACATTACTTTTTCTCCTTCTTTATATTCTCCGAAGTATTTGTTTTTCTATAAATACCTTTATTCCAAGGTTTTCAATATCTTCAGGTGTTATTTTACCTGGTCTTAATATATGCACCACACCATCTACAACTCTAATTACTGTAGATTCCACACCAATATCTACTCTTCCTGCATCTATTATATATTCAACTTTCCCATCTAGTTCTTCTAATATATCTTCAATTTGTGTTCCACTTGGTTTGCCTGAAATATTAGCACTTGGTGCTGCTATTGGGCAGTCTGAATATTCTATAAGTTTTTGTGCAATAATGTTACTTGGCATTCTTACTGCAACTGTATCTAGCCCACCTGTAATGATATCTGGTACTATTGGTTTCTTTTTAAAAACTATTGTAAGTGGTCCTGGCCAAAATGCTTCTATTAGCTTTTCTTCAACTTCACCAACATTTTGAACTAGTTTTTTTAGCATATCTATATGTGCAATATGTGCTATAAGTGGGTTATCGCTTGCTCTACCTTTTGCTATGTAGATTTTTTTTACAGCTTCTACATCTAATGCATTTGCACCTATTCCATAAACTGTTTCAGTTGGGAAAAGCACCAATTTTCCCTCTTTAATAGCTTTTGCTGGTGCTTTTAATTCTTCATATTCTTTTATGTTTCTAAAGTCTATATATTTTGATTTCATTTTTTACCTCTAATCGTCTAAAAATTCTTTGTATGTTTTTACTATGTTTACATTGAATTTGTTTGGTCTTACATTAAAACTTTGTTTTACCCTTACATCAACATCATATAATTCTTTTAATTTTTGTATGTTTTCTTTTTTATGTCCCACCACATTATTGATGTTTTCTGGGTTTACTTCAATTTCAACTTCTGCAACCTTTGTATTTATTTTCTTTATTGCATTTAAAATTCTGTCATACCAAATGCTATCTTCAACAAGTTGTCCAAATGCCTCGTGATATGGTCCTGCAACTACTTCACTATTAATGTTTTCTGGGTTTGATATAATATCTGTATTTTGAAGTCCCATTCTTATTACTGTTATTTTTTTGCTATCGAAATAATAGTATAAGTCCTTGCATCTTTCTACTGCTTGTTCTAATGTTATTGGGTGATATTCTCCTTTTGCAAATTCTTTTTCTAATTCAGTATTTTTTATTACTAAAACGGGATATAGCCTTACTATTTTTGGTTTCAATTTTGCTAAGTCTTTTGCTGTATTTAGTTCATCTATCCATGTGCTTTCTGGAAGTCCTATCATCATTTGATGTCCTAATGTAAAGCCATATCTTCTAATAAGTTTTGATGCCTTTTTTACATCTTCAAAAGTATGTCCTCTTTTGGCTTTATTTAAAATATAGTCATTTGTGCTTTGTACTCCAAGTTCGATAGTTTTAACTCCATATTTTTTTAGTAATTTTAATTTTTGTTTATTGATATAATCTGGTCTTGTTGATACTCTAATTCCATCAACTTGCTTGTTTTCAACATATTTATGTGCAACTTTAAGAAGCTTTTCTTGGGTTTCTTCATCTATTCCAGTGAAGCTTCCTCCAAAAAATGCTATTTCTGTATATAATTTTTCCTCTTTAAAACTATGTAAAAATTCTTCTATTGTTTTTTCTACGTCTTCTTCTGTTACTTGCTTCATTTGCCCACTTATGCTTTTTTGATTGCAAAATACGCAATCATTTGGGCAACCCAAATGTGGTACAAATATTGGTATAACATATTGTTTAGACATTTTTACCTCCAAATTATTTTTTTAGAGCAACTCTTGCTGCTTCCATTTCTGCATGTTTTTTTGTATTTCCTTTTCCTGTTGCTAATACTTTTCCGTTACAACTGACCTCTGCTACAAAAGTTTTATCATGATCTGGTCCTTCTTCTTTTATTATTTCATATTCTATTTTTACACTTCCATGTTTTTGTAATTTTTCTTGAAGAACTGTTTTGTAATCTTTTTGTCCAACATTTTTACTTGCTTTGTTTATTGCTTCTTTTAGGTTTTCTAAAATAAACTTTTCAGTCTCTTCAAGTCCAGAATCCATGTAAAGTGCTGCAATTACAGCTTCTACACTATCTGCAAGCATTGCAGGTTTATGGTTTCCACCACTTAGTTTTTCACTTTTTCCAAGTATTAGAAGTTTATCAAAGTGATATTTTAAAGCTACTTGGTATAGGCTTTCTTCGCATACAACTGTAGCTCTAACCTTTGTCATTTCTCCTTCTTTTAATTTTGGATAATTTCTATATAGGTAGTTACTTACCACAAATTCTAATATGCTATCTCCTATAAATTCTAGCTTTTCATTGCTTTGAATTTTCTTTTCATTTGCATACGATGTATGTGTAAATGCTGTTTTTAATAGTTCAATATTTTTAAATTTGTATTCAATTTCATTTTCAAAATTTTCTAGTTTCAACTTATATTCTCCTTAAAATTAGAAAGGTTACTATATACTTATAGAGGCTAGACTTTTTAATATCTAACCTCTTGCTTAAATTTATTATTTTGTAATTGCTTTCATTGTTTCTCTAGCAATTTCTAGTTCTTCGTTTGTTTGAATTACATACATTTTAATCTTAGATTCTGGTTTGCTTATAATTCCTTCATAAACTTCTTCATCATTATGTGAGCTATCAAATACTATTCCTAAAGGTTCTAGTCCCTCAACGCATTTATTTACAACGTCGAAGTTGTGTTCTCCAATTCCACCTTCAAATATAATTGCATCAACATGACCTAATGCTGCCATATATGCACCTATGTATTTTTTAACTCTGTATGCAAACATATCTATTGCAAGTTTTGCACGTTCGTTTCCTTCTTTTGCTAAGTTCTTTAAGTCTCTAACGTCACCTGTAATTTCAGATATTCCAAGTAAGCCTGATTTTTTATTTAAAACTGTCATCATTTCTTCAATTGATAAGTTTTCTTTTCTCATAACAAATTCTAGAACAGCTGGGTCTAAATCTCCTGATCTTGTTCCCATAACTAGTCCTTCAAGTGGTGTTAATCCCATTGATGTATCAACACAAACTCCACCTTTAATTGCTGCAAGACTTGCACCATTTCCTAAGTGGCATGATATTATATTTATATCTTCTTTGTTCTTTCCTAATACTCTAGCTGCTTCTTCAGCTATGAATTTGTGTGAACTTCCATGTGCACCATATCTTTTTATTGCATATTTCTCATAGTATTCATATGGAATTGCATATAATGCCGCATAGTCTGGTATTGTTGTATGGAATGATGTATCAAATACTAATACTTCAGGTGTTCCTGGCATTAATTTCATACAAGCGTTTATTCCTTGTAAATGTGCAGGGTTATGTAATGGTGCATATTCTATAGATGTGTTGTATTCTTTTAGAACTTCATCTGTTACAACTGTTGTTTTTGTGAATTGTGGTCCTCCATGTACTATTCTGTGTCCTATTGCATCAATTTCACTAACATCTTTTATTACACCAACTTCTGGGTCTAATAAATATTTCATTATTAATTCAAATGCTACTGTATGGTTTGGTAAAGCAACCTCTTCTGAAATTTTCTTTCCATTTTTCTTGTATTCAATGTATGGGCTATCTATTGATTTTACCCCTATTCTATCGCATTTACCTGATGCTAATACATGGTTATCCTCCATATTGATTAATTGGTATTTTAATGATGAGCTACCACAGTTAATTACTAAAATTTTCATTTCAAAATCTCTCCTTCTATTATTCAATTTCTTGGGCTTGAACAGCAGTAATTGCTACAACTCCCACAATATCTTCAGCCTTACAGCCTCTTGATAAATCATTTACTGGTTTTGCCATTCCCTGGCATATTGGTCCATATGCTTCTGCTTTTGCTAATCTTTCTACTAATTTGTATCCTATGTTTCCTGCATTTAAGTCTGGGAATATTAATATATTAGCATTTCCTGCCACAGGGCTTCCTGGTGCTTTGCTTGCTCCAACACTAGGCACAATTGCACTATCTAATTGCATTTCGCCATCAAGTAATAGTTCTGGTTCTTTTTCTTTTGCCAAACGAGTAGCTTCCCTAACCTTATCTATATCTTCTGATTTTGCACTTCCATATGTTGAATATGAAAGCATTGCTATTTTAGGAGTACCTCCTATTAATTGTTCAAAACTTTTACTAGAAGCAATTGCAATTTCAGAAAGTTCTTCGCTGTTTGGTTTTGAATTTAAGCCACAATCTGAAAAGATAAATACTCCATTATCACCATATTCGCAATTTGGAACTACCATTACGTTAAAACTTGAAACAAGTTTGGTTCCTGGTTTTGTTTTTATAATTTGAAGTGCTGGTCTTAAAGTATCTGCTGTAGAATGAGCAGCTCCTGAAACTAACCCATCAGCATCTCCAACTTTAAGCATCATCATTCCAAAATAAACTGGGTTTGAAATAAGCTCTTTTGCCTTTTCAATAGTAATTCCCTTCTCTTTTCTAAGTTCATAAAATGCGTTTACATATGTTTCGTATTTTTCAGAAATTGCAGGATCAATTATCTCTACCTTTGATATATCTAAATTATTATCACTTGCAATTTTAGTTACCTCATCTTTATTTCCAACTAAAATAACTTTAGCAAAACCTTCTTTTACTATTATATCCACTGCTTTTAAAGTTCTTAAATCGGTTGCTTCTGGCAATACAATAGTCTTAATATCTTGGCTTGCTCTTTCTTTAATACTCTCAATGAAACCCATTTTTTCCTCCTATTTTCGAACTATATTATTATATAACAAAACTGCCAAAAATACAACAAAAACGCCAATATTTTTTGTAAAATTATTGGCGTTTCTTAAATCTTATTATATTACAAATTTCTTAATTAGTAATACTCCTCCTGCGATTATTGTTAATACTACTAATCCAAGCCAGATATAAGATGTGCTTCCACCTGTTTTTAATTCTAGTATTACTAAAGCTTTGTCATCATCATCCTCTTGTTGTTTATCATAGTCATCTGTTTTTACGTTATCTGGTGTTGAGTCTATATCCTTTGAGCCTTTATCATTGTAGTCTTCACTAATTTCTGCTATATTTGTTTTTAGTCCTAAATTTTCTTCACCGTTCTTCCATGTGAATATAACCTCTACTGTTGCTGAATCTCCTGGGTTTAATAATTTTCCTTCTAATGCTCTTGTTGTAATTTTGTTTCCAGTTTCCTTTGTCCATAATGGATTGTCTTCTGCAACAAACTCTAGTCCTTCTGGTATATAATCTGTTATCTCTGTTGCATATCCTGGGATCTCCCCTTGATTCATTATAATTATATTGTAAACAAATTTTACGGTTGTTTTGCTTAATTTTTTCTTATCAATTACAACCTTTGCAATTGGCTCTGGATCATCGTATGGAGTAAAGCCTGTATCTGTTATAATTGTTTTTCCATCTACTGTTACCCTTGTTTGTGTTACCCATTTTAATAATGCTAGGTCGAAATATTTTACATAGATTTTTTCTATGTCTTGGTCATCTTCGCCTTCATTCCATTCATCTGGAATTGAATCTATATCATCTATATCAATTTCATTTCCTTCTTCATCTACTGCTTTGTCTTTTGTTATTTGTGCTTTATTTATGATTATTCTATCTTCCTGAGTCATTTCTTCTTCTATTACTTGGAAAGCCACTTTTACTTCTGCATAATCAGGGTTGTATGGTTCTGTTTCACTTATACCTTTTGTTGGGTCATATGGTTTTAGTAAAGTATTTTCTAAGTATGTAGTTCTTATTTCAACTGCTTTTTGTGGGTCATCTGTTTCTTTCCCTTCACTGTCTAACATTTTCCACTTATATTGTTTATTTGTATCATGTGTTGGTAAGAATACTAATCCATCTGGTATATCATCTGAAACTTCCATTGCATAACCTAAAGTTGATCCTTCATTATATACTCTTATTGTATATGTTACAATATCACTATTTGCTACATATACTGGTGTTTTATCATGTTCATATTTTATTTTTCCATCTGTATCTACTGTTGGTTTTGGTATTCTTGTTGTTACATCATCATCATTAACTTTTGTAATGAATTTTCTAAGTGCTAAGTCAAAGCATCTTAATTCCATTGGTTCATAATCATCATCATCTTCTTGGTATGAGCTATTATCTTCTGGTGCATTATAGTTACTAGAATCTACATTATCTGGTGTTGAATCTCTATCGTCTTTTGATATTTCATTGCCTTGCTCATCTACAGCTTTATCTTCTTGTATTTCTGCTATATTTTTTAGTGTTCCTTTAAAGCTGTTCTCCGCAAGGACTATACAGCTTATCTCAATATCTCTATAATATAGTCCATCTGTTCCATTAGTTGATTGTTGCCATCTATCTCCAGCATTTATGTCTCCTGATTTTAGTTCCTCATTATATGCTTTTATTATCTCATCTTCTAATGCTGTTGATGATATTTTTGCTTTTCCTGTTACTATTTTTACATCACTTAAATTATCCGTATCATAAAAATCGCTTGTTTTTAAGTTTTTAACAGCATCTTCTGTTTTATAAAATCCTTCTGTTCCAACTAAATCTATTGTTTTAGTTGTACTATCAGCAACAGGAACCCAGAAATTATCTGTGTTAGTCTTGTAATTCATTAAATATCCAAGTCCCTCTGGTATATAATCTGCAACTTTTGTAGCATATCCATCTGTCTCGCCCTCATTATATACTCTTATTGTAAATGTTACAATATCTCCTTGTTTTACTATTACTGGCTCTTTTGAATGTGTATATTTTGCTGTTGTAATTGCTTTTCCTGTTGTTTGATCTATAGTATTTAATTTACTTGTATCAATCTTAGGAACTCTATCTGTTACATATTCTCCATTAATTTTGGTTATAAATTTTCTAAGTGCTAAATCTAAGTCTACACTTTTTTTATTTACAACTTCAATTACGACTTTGTTATCTACAATTTTTATAGTAACATCATTTATTACTATTGGTAAACCTGTAGTATTAATAAATTCAGCTTTATCTAAAACGTATTTATCTCCTGCCTCATTTAGCTTTGTTGTAATCTTAATCTTTATTGCACCATTTATTCTTATATATCCACCTGGTGCAGAAATTTCTTCTATTTCATAAATGAATTCCTGTCCTTCTTCCTTAATTGGAATATTAGGTGCAGTGAAAGTTCCATCTCCGTTATTGATTATTGTAATTAATTCACGGTCTTCGGTTTGCATTGTAAATGTTGCACCAAATAGTAAATTTCCGTTTTCATCAACTTTTTCTATTACAACATTAAAGTCTCCTTCAATTATTTCTTCTTTATCAACTTTTACTACTGGTTGATCTTCAGCATCCCCTATCCATAATGTTGCTGTTGTTTTATACATTTTTTCATATGACATTTTTGGTTCTATTGTTACATTTGTTAAATCATATGTTGTTGCATATAGATTTGATATCTTTAAATAAAACTCACCTTGATCTATAGTTTGATCAATTGAATCAAATGATTGAACCATATCTGTTTTATTTTTTACAATATATACAACTGGTATGTCTCCATCTTTTTCTGGAATTACTTTACCATTCTTATCTTTAACTTCAAAAGTCACTTCATAATCAACATTACCATCTTGTTTTGAAATACTAAAAGGTCCAATTACTTTAAATGCTGCATCTGATGTAACAGTTTTAGTACTTTCATTAACATTAATTTGTGGTTTAACATTTGTAAAGTCTCTTGAAGCTCCTATTCCATAGTCAGTAACATGGGCTTGAGCATTTTTTATAAAATAGTTATATAAGCTATCAATAGCTCTTTGCTTATCTTCTGTAAGATCTTCTTCATTTATTTTTGTAGCATTACTTAAAACATATGTATCAACAAGTGAAAGTGAATTTTGTCCTCCATTATCATCATGGTTTGTAAAATACCACAATGCCATTTGTTGAACAAATTCAATATCATCATCGGTTAAGTTTTTTAATTGTTCTTCTGAAACATTGTTTCCACCATCAAATTTTAAAACTTTTCTCACTAAAGTATCTTTCATTTGAGTAGCATCTTTATGCTCTGGTAAATACATGTTGTCTATTATCCATAAAATTGCATTGTATTCTGGGTTTTGAATATTGTAACCAATTGTAGTGTTGTAATAATTCATAACTGCTGTTGCATCTGTTTTTAGATTGTATGTTTCTGTGTATGTTACATCTTCATCTAATCTTCCATCTGCATTCAAATTATTAACATTTTCAGAATTTCCAAAACCTAGACCACTTCTTAAGCAATATAATGCATCTTCCCAAACATAATTTGTTCCATTGTTTTTAATTATTTTAAAAACTGTATGAACATTAGCATTTGGCGTTGTTACTGTATATTTTTTATTTGTGTATGGTCTAATATCTGTTATATTAAGATTCATAGTATTTGCTGCATATACCTTGTTTCCAAATATTGCAATTGCTAATAGAATAAAAACTAAAATTAATGATAACTTTGATTTTTTCATAATACTCTCCTTGTTTGTTACTACTTATAATTATATATAAAAAGTTATTAATGTCAATATATATTATTTCAAGTATTTAACATCTATCTTTTCTTACTTACGGAATGTTTACTTGTGTTTTTTTATATATAATATGACATTTTCATTACATTTTTATATTTTTTTACATTTTATCCTCGAAACCTATTATTTCCGTAAGGATTACATGTTTTTCCTTCTTTTTATTATGAGCATTTCTAAAATTGCTCCAACGCCTTTATTATACTATAATTTTGGCTATTTTTCAAGCTTTTGAGGCAAAATTTTCTTTATTACCAGATATATTTAATACCTGAATGAATACACTAAGTAGCCAAACGTAGGAGTTTTATATTTTTTCGAAAGAAAAATGAAAGACTTTTTATTAAAGTATTGACTTTTTATTCATTTTTTGTTATTATAATAATGCTTTATGTTTATAAAACTTGTGCGGAAATAGCTCAGTTGATAGAGCGATGCCTTGCCAAGGCATAGGTCGCGGGTTTGAGCCCCGTTTTCCGCTCCATTTATTTTTAATCATTTTTTATTATTTGCTTGCATATAATAAAGTATGGCGACATAGCCAAGTGGTAAGGCACGAGTCTGCAAAACTCTGATTCCCCGGTTCAAATCCGGGTGTCGCCTCCAATTTTATTTTTTTG